>Ga0214919_10000616_pt1 | contig 60249 bp, 60 predicted proteins | sample LL1503_MetaG_FD_177994 | JGI IMG/M metagenome (GOLD analysis project Ga0214919, IMG submission 177994) | Freshwater microbial communities from Lake Lanier, Atlanta, Georgia, United States - LL-1503 | ecosystem: Environmental > Aquatic > Freshwater > Lake | place: USA: Georgia | collected... | reverse complement strand
TTCAAAAAAAATAGCTTTCTATTTTATTTCTATTTTACTTTTTTTTGGTTTTTGGAAACGAATTTGGTTTCTATTTAGGACCTATTTTAGGACCTAACTTTTCCCGAAAATAAACTAGCTTTCTATTTTGGTCCTATTTTACTTTTAATAGCTTTTTTGGTTTCTAATTTTAGTTGAAATAGAAACCAAATAATTTAAAGATAAATTTGTATAATAATTAAAATGGAAAATTATAATCTTACCATTAACAACAAAGAAGTATTTGAATTTTATGATAAACACAACCTTGATTTCGAAAATATGAATATTTTATTTTTAAATGTTTTAAAAAAACTTATTTCAAATATGGACACATCTTTTAATTCTAATTTGGCATCAAAATTGTTAGAAAATGTTTCTCAATTATCATCTAAAGTTGATTCGATTGGAAATAATATTATTAAATATCAAACAGATATTTCATCTCTTCTAACAATAAAATTTACAGAATATAGAAAAGAATATATCGACGACTTGAAAATGATTTTAATATCGAATAATGTTGAACATATTTCTCCTTTGATAAAAGAAACAAATACCTCTTTGTTAGATAAAACAACTAACATGATTAACGAAATTATACCGAAAAATCAAGATCTTTTATCAAAGGATATTAATTCTAATTTCAAATTATTACAGTCTTCTATATCTACAGAAACAACCAAACTATTAAATTCTTCATTAGATAAAAAAACTATTGACGATTTTTTAAATAATATTAATTCAGTTATGGGACAAACCCATCATACTCTAACAACCCTTGTATCTTCTTCAGAGAATCGAATTGAATCCAAGTTGTTAGATTCTGATAAAAAATTAACTGAAATCAAACAAATTTTTTCAGAAAATAATTCATCTCAACAAATACTTCAAACCAGCGTTAGTGAAATGTTGAAAAAATTCGAAAAGGGCGTGGGTAAAGGAAATATATCTGAACATGTTACTTATAATATATTGCTTTCTTTATTTCCATGCGCACAAGTTGATCATGTGGGAAATGAACAAAAGGAAACTGGTGATATTATTTTGATTCGAAATAATAAACCTAAAATTTTAATTGAAAATAAAGATCACGATTCTAAAAATGTTCCGAAACATGAAGTAGAAAAATTTATTAGAGATTGTGAAATTCAAAATTGTTGTGGAATTATGTTTGCGCAAAATAGAGGAATTACAAATAAACAAAATTTTGAAATACAAATTAATAATGGTAATGTATTATTATATGTTCATGAAGTAAATTTCGATGTAGATAAAATAAAAACGGCTATTGAAATTGTTGAAAATTTTAAAATAAAACTTGATGAAGTTATTGTAAAAGAAGATGGGTGTATTATCGAAAAGGATATGTTAGAAGATATTAATAAAGAATTTATTAATTATGTAAATCAAAAATATATTCTTTTAAAATTAGTAAAAGATTTTAATGAAAAAATGAATTCTTCTATTAATGAATTAAAAATGCCAAACTTAGAAAAATACCTTTCTTCAAGATTCGCTTTTTCAAGCAACCAAGCAGATAATATGTGTAAATATTGTGAAAAATTTATTCCAAAATCTATGTCCCAACATTATCGATATTGTAGTGCTAAAAGAGATTTTGATATTAAAAATGGAATACAAACCGATCTACTTTTGTTAGAATCTTCTGAACCTATTAACGTTGAATTAACTACATCAGTTTTGGAAACAAGTGTAAAAGAAAGACCTAGTAGAAAAGTGAAGAAATAATGTTGATTTACACAATTAGTTTAATTATATATTTTTTATTGAAATATATTTTATATGGATAAAATTACTATAAATTATTATGATGATAACAATCTATCATCTACTATTCATTCAACCACGAACTCAAAGATACTCTCTCTAGTAACAGATATTCATTCAAATATTTCTTCTATCAATTCAGATATTATAATCAAACTACATGAATCAAAAAAGGAATACATAGAAGACTTAAAAACAAAGAAAAATAAATAAAATAAAACAATTTAAAGATTAATTTATTTTATTTATTGAATTCGATAATTCACTACGTGATTTATTAACTTTTGTATAAATTTTTTTTTGTTGTATAGCAATACATGGGCTCACTAAAATGCGTGAACACTTAATAATTTAACATGATTTCAATCTGTTCGGGAGAATTTTTCCAAGGAACCATCAATTTATGGTATTCATCCAGATCGGTTATATGAGTGATACACTTCGGATTTCCATATTGAAAAAAACTCGGACAATATACAGTTTTTATATTTGTTGACAAATCAAGAAGAGCAGGTAGAAATGTCCCAAAACTTATTACAATATTAACTGCAGACAAAACTATTTTAACATCTTCTTCTAAATTTTGTTTTTTAAAAATAATTTTTGGATATAACTCTAATAATATGTTTATACAAGGATTTACCGTGTCTTCAGCAATTAAATATAGTGTTTCATAATTAGTATGTTCAATTATATTTTTGTAGTATGATAATGGAGGTGTCACATATACCGGATGAGGATTTTTATCTTGAAAAATATCCCCACTTCTTATGTGTAATACTAAATCATTATTACCTAAAGAATTTACATTATTAATTGCAAAAATATCTTTCAAAATCATATTTGACTCATTTACATTAATTTGAAACAAAGATTTGTCAATATTTTTAATACCTTCTATTAAAAAAAAATTGGTAACGTCCGTTATTTTTTTGTCTTCAATTGTGACATTTTTATTAATAACTAAATACGTTGTGTTTAAAAATGGATGGGTTGGAAATATTATATTATAATTGTAGTATAAAGCAATCTGTATTGCATTTTTTATTGCCATTAAAAAATTACCGAGTCTGTGCGCCCATGTGAATTTTAAGTTCATACACATACAATAGAAAAAATACGTATAGAAAAAATATGTATAAAAAAATACGTATAAAATTATTATTTTTATTTCTTGTATACTATAGCAATACCAATATGGGCATCTCGCTAAAATGCGGAGCCACCAAATCCCATTTCTCTTATAGAGTATGGGATAATTTTAGAATTGCTATGTCTCAAGCTTGTATGCAATATATTAAAAATTGCGAAGAGAATACTAATTCTTTAATTCTAACAAACATAACCTATCCTTGCAATCAAGATACTTATGATTTGTTAGACTATTTAATATTCATTATTAAAAATATTGAATCTATAAAAAATATAGGTATCATCGGAATTTATTATTTATTAATTATATCAGATAAAGGCTATTATACTTATGAAAAATCAAAAGATATTTTGGATACAATCCAACTACTATCTCCTTACATAGACAAAGATATAAATTTGTATACAAATTTATTTGAAAAAAGTTTTCAAGAAAAACAGAATGTGTATATTTTGTAATGTAGTTATGTATTTATGTATTTATAATTATTAATTACACCATGTATGGTGCGGTTTTTTAGGGAATTATTATTTCTGTAAAACAAATTATATTTTATCTATTTATAATGGAAGAACACGACGACTCGGTTGCACACGAAGTGCATGTTTTGGTTGCTGAAGACCCAAACCCTGATTTCCCACCGGAAGATTGCTCAGGATGTAGTTACGACTCTTCTGGCTGCAATTGCTGCTCTTGTAAAGACGGAAGAAACGGAAAAGATGGTAAGGACGGTAAAGATGGATTAGATGGTCTGAATGGTAAGGACGGAAAAGACGGGTTAGATGGTAGGGATGGAAGAGATGGACGTGACGGGGTGGATGGTGTGGATGGTGTGGATGGACTAAACGGATGTCGAGGGCCAACTGGACATATGGGTCCTACCGGCGAAATGGGACCTACCGGCTATACTGGCGAAACGGGTCCTACCGGCCCTACGGGCGAAACTGGGGCTACTGGTGATATGGGACCTACCGGCCCTACTGGTGATACTGGCCCTACGGGAGAAATGGGACCTACTGGTGAAACTGGTCCTACAGGTCATATGGGACCTACTGGTGATACTGGACCTACGGGAGAAATGGGACCTACTGGTGAAACTGGTCCTACAGGTGATATGGGACCTACTGGTGATACTGGCCCTACGGGAGAAATGGGTCCTACTGGTGATACTGGCCCTACGGGAGAAATGGGCCCTACCGGCGAAACTGGCCCTACGGGAGAAATGGGCCCTACGGGCGAGACTGGCCCTACGGGAGAAATGGGCCCTACGGGCGAGACTGGCCCTACCGGCGAAACTGGCCCTACGGGAGAAATGGGTCCTACTGGTGATACTGGCCCTACGGGAGAAATGGGTCCTACTGGTGATACTGGGCCTACCGGCGAAACTGGCCCTACGGGCCCTACCGGAGAAACAGGTCCTACTGGACCATATGGCCCCTTTACACCTGCTTATGTGTTTGTATATTCAACTTTAGTACAGAGTATTCCTCTTAATGGTAATGTTTCATTTGAAAATGTTGGACCAATATTAAATTTTACTATTAGTAGTCCACTTGATATATACTGTGACGTAAGTGGTGTTTATTTTCTAAGTCTGACAGTTGATACATTAGAACCAAACAGTTGCGCGGTGTATGTTAATAATATTCTTAGTCCAGGATCATGGTTTGGTGCTAACGCAACAGCACAAGATATTTGTACATGTATTATTGTATTACAGGTAGGTGACCATGTAGAATTACGAAATCAAAGTTCTCAAGGAGGTACCATTAATTTACATCCTTTAGGAAGTGGTGCCAATCCTACGGCGGGACAAACTACAGCGGCCTTTTCATTATTCCGAATCGCATAAACTAGATTTACATTTATACAAATTTTACAGTTGTAATTACAAAATAATAATTCTAATTACAACACTATTACCGTTTTACTTTAATGTGTTATTTTAGTAAAAAAAACATATTTATAAAGAATATATGGAAATTACAAATTCTTATGTCACGGATTTTTATACAAGAAACGCCTTTATAGATTTTGAAAAAGCAAATGTTTGTCTAGTAGATTTGTTAAAATGCTGTATGGACACCAAGGAGAGTTCTGATGAAAAAATAGATAACACTATAGAAAAAGGTGACTTTAAGATGGATTACAATTATCAATCCAACCCAAACTTATCTAAGGGTGCATCAGGAGAGAAACAAATAGAAATGATATTGAATAAATTGAATCCTTCCGAGGAAATCATCCAAAACACTGATGAAACCATTTTTGGTGATTTTATCATTCTAGGAAAAAACCGTCCTAATATAATTGTTGAAAACAAAGTCAGCGAAACAAACATCAAACCAGGAGAGATAGAGTCTTTTATTCAAACATGCAAAAAACATAAATGCAACGGTGTGTTAATGTCTCAGCATACTGGAATTACAGGCAAAAACAATTTTGAAATGGATATTATTGATTCGAATGTTATCATTTATATTCATAAAGTAGAATACGACGAAAACAAAATCCTGTTGGCGTTTGAAATCATGAATAAATTGTATAATAAAATAAAACTCATGAATCTAGATAACAACAGCACTATTTCAAAAGAGGTATTATACGAAATAAATAAGGAATACCAACTATTTGTCACTCAAAAAGAAGAACTACAAAAATTTGTGAAAAATAACCAAGTACAAATGCTGAACCAGATTGAAAATATTAAATTAACGAATTTAACCAATTACTTATCCACCCATTTTGCCAATATAGAAAAAAAAGGAATTCATAAATGTAATTTATGTAATTTTTACACTTCCAACACATTAAAAGGTATGGCGGCGCACAAAAGAGGTTGCAAAAAAAAGTATCCTGGTCAAAGTTAAATATAAAATAATTATATATTTTAATGTATGAATGCAATTCAAAGTGTTTTAGAGAAATGCAACGCCACAAGAATAAATAAAAATTGTACAATTCATAATATTATCAAAAAAAACATTATTGACCAAAGTAAAGAACCGTTCTACATTATTGATTTAGGAACTTTAGTTGAATTATACGACTTATGGATGACACATTTGCCGAATATACAACCTTATTATGCCGTAAAGTGTAATCCAAATAAGGTCATAATAGAAATGCTACATTCTTTAGGGTGTTCTTTTGATTGTGCATCCAAAAATGAAATAAATACAGTATTAAAAATAACGAATGACCCGAATAAAATCATTTTTGCAAATCCTTGCAAAATGACGTCTCATATTAGGTATGCATCTAGACATAAAATTCCGCTGCTAACCTTTGACTGTGAAGAAGAATTGTATAAAATAAAACTCAATTACCCGGATTCTCGATTGTTACTAAGAATTGTTGTAGACGATTCCAAAAGTATCTGTCCATTCAGTTCCAAATTCGGATGTAAATTGGATGATTTGGAAAACTTATTTCTTATAATAAAAAGTTTGAAATTAAATCTTGTAGGATTTAGTTTTCATGTAGGAAGCAATTGCAAATCTACGGAAAGTTATTATAATGCATTTAAAGACGTCCGTGTGGCGTACGACCAATCATTAAAACATGATTTCCCAATCAGTATTATTAATATTGGAGGAGGATTTCAAACGGATTTTAATGAGATTGGGTTTGAAAATATGGCTTTTTGTATTCGTCAAGCTCAAGAAATGTATTTTAAAGATGAGAATAAACTCTCCTTTATTGCAGAGCCGGGACGATTTTTTGCAGAAACAAGCCATACCTTAGTATTGAATGTTATCGGAAAAAAACAAATTAAAGATCAATTTATTTATTACTTGAACGATGGTATATATGGCTCTTTTAATTGTATTCTGTTTGACCACAATAACCCAGAAATAATTCCGTTGAATAAAAAAGGCGAACCATTATTTAAAAGTAAAATTTTTGGACCTACCTGTGATAGTATCGACATGATATATGAAAATATACTCTTACCCGAATTAAATATTGGAGAATGGGTGTATGTAGAAAATTTTGGGGCATATACGACGGCCTCCTCCTCTTCTTTTAATGGATTTAAGACTACCGATTACAAATATATTTACAAAGAATAATATTGCGTGTATTCATATGAGTTTTGTGTATCTTCTGTTATCTAGCGATAAATCAACTTATATAGGCGCAACTGTAGATTTAGAACGACGTTTGCGACAGCATCAGGGAGAAATAACGGGCGGCGCTCATGCAACAACCGCAAAAGTGTGTAAAGGAGAAACATGGACAAGAGCTTGTCATGTATCTGGATTTCCAGATTGGCAAGCCGCACTCCAATTTGAATGGCGATGGAAACAACTTTCTAGAAAATTATCGCCTCGTCTTCTTCCGTTAGAGAGAAGAATGCAAGCATTAAAACAATTGTTATCTTTAGAGCGTCCTACAAGCAAAGCAAAATCTTATTCTGAATGGATTTCCCCCCCAGAAATTCATTTTGAAATAGAAGAGTCGAGAGAAATGTATCACAGGCTCTAAATTTTGATTTCCTTTGCAATATTTTTAATAATTTTTTGATTACTGCTAACATCCGTATCCATAGATTGGATAATAATGTTATTGTATTGGTCACTTTTATGCGATTCGCTATGCACGCATTCCGGGTTTTTTTCTCTCCACGCTGGAATCATTCTTATATTTTTATTCGCGATTGTTTGAATCGCCTTTTGTAATTTGTTCTTTTCTTCATTCTCTTTTTCCCATTTGTCTGACTCTTTTATATAAATGGTTTCTCTCTTTGCGTCACTACAGTGTACGGGTCTTTTATGAACATCCAAGACTTTTAAATTCTGAATAATAATATTGGAAATCCCATTCACGTAACCCAATTCGCCTATTTTTTCTAAATCCGTCAAATGTATCTGGAGAGAATCTACAAAGTCAGTCAAATTCATAGCATGTTTGCATTCTTCGTTCAAAAAAACATTCAGATTGAATGTTTTATTATTGGAATTCACTATATGGGTTCCATTTTTGCACAAATCAATCAATTTATTATTTTGCTCTAACAATAATTTTTTAAATTCTTCATTCTGTTTGATTAATTCTAAAATAATATTTGACTCCTCTTTATTTTTTTCTTGTTTTTCTTCAGATTCAACATTTTGTGTAGTGTTATTGTTTGCTAAATCACAATTCTTTTTGTGAGCACAAAGGGAAGATAAATGCGCATAAACTTTTCCACAATTACATTTATGTATCGGGTTAACTATAGGTGAAAAATTAGGATTATTAGGATTTGTCTTAGTTTTATGTTTTTTGGTCTCAAGATGTTTTTTATAATCCTTTTTATTTGCACTATGAAAGTCACAAAAGTTGCATGAAAAAATCAGGGGTTTTTGTGGGGTTTTTTCATTAGGAATCATTAGTATATATTCCTAACAAATTTGTCCCTAAATTCTTTTTAAAAAAAGATTAAAAAATTTATGGTCACGTTTTTAAAAATATTTTTTCAGTCGCCAGAGCGTAATTTTCAATTATGGTCACAAAACTTTTTTTTTGCACAAGTTCTTTGGCCTTTTTCATTTTTGGACATTTATTTTTGTCCATTTTTGAAAATCGGAAAATACTTTTGGGAATTTTTTTTCGTTTTTCAGAATATATATTTAACCTACTTAAAGAAACTTATTTTTCCTTGTTTTATTCGGTCTTTTTGAAGACTTTTCAATAAAAGTTCGAATTTCTTTTTTCTGGTCCACCAGTTGGTCGACTATTTCACGGAAATAATGACGAAACTCTTTTCGCATTTTTGTAAGATCATCTACACATATCCATCGTATTTCTGCCTTTTCAAATATTTTAGTGCTTTTAATAATGGCTGGGTCTAAACGGCTTTGTAAAAAGCGTTGATTGTTATTGTAATAATACGGTAGCAAAGGATCATACTCTATAGGAAAAATATGCATGCGATAGCTATCCTGTTTCAAATCAATATTATAAGTTCCGTGTTTTTTCAATAACTTTTTTATGTCGTTATCCATACCTAAAAATCCAGTCAGCTCTTCGCCTCCTTCACGAATCGCAGTTTGCAAAAAAGATTCTTTGTTATCTGTTCCTCCACCGAAATCAGAGAACCCAGGCGCAGAATCTTCATACTGGTTTTCTTTTCCGAATAAAAAATACAATCTGTTTTTATAAATAGTGGTTGGCAAAATTCCAGCTCCCATAATATATAAATATATTTTATCGTATTATCTAATTCTTTTTTAAAATACTTATATTAGATGAGTGTTCAAAACAATATGGTGATTGATGTAGCCGTTTTATGTCATGAATATACGGAATTAAAAAAGATGTGTGATGATCATATTATTAATTTAGATGATATTTGTATCAGTAAAGACATTTTCAGAAAAATATTTTATTTTTATGGAGAAAATTTTGGGATGGATAAAAAAATCGTAAACACAGAAGAATTATTACATTACGTATCCTTTTTACCCAAACATAGAAAGATTGAAAGAGAGAAATTCTATTTGTTGGAGCATATTTTAAGAAATATAGAAGACGATTTGGGAGTTTCAAGAAACTGTTTTACTCCAGAGACAAGAGTTCAATTAACTTCGGAAATTAACAGCCTAAACAGTTTATGTGATATGAATTGTTGTAGTGTATTAGCATCATTAACCTGGTCTAATTTGTTAAACATTATTGATAAGTATCGATTTATCAAAGAAGAACAACCTGGGTTTGTACCTATTTGTGCTGTGAGTGTAGTGTTTAAAACTCCTACACCCAACGTGAAAAACACGATTATCCGATTCAATTATCGGATTACGGATTTTTAAGTATTTTTCATATTATAATTATACAGGGTTATAATATGAATATTGATTTAAATATAAATAATTATGATTATGAAGATTTTTTACGGATTTTTAAGATTGATAATTATGACGAAAAGATTGATTATAAAAATAAATTAGAACGCAAATGTTATCAAATAGGAGAGAAATTCAGTCCAGAAATAGTAGATTTTTATCAAACATCAAAATTAATTTTACTGAGTATTTTCAATCTAATGAGTAATAAAATTATTCAAGAATATGAGATCGATGATTACATAAAAAAAATAAAACGGATGCATTCTTTAGAAAAATACACCGAAAATGATATTGTAAACAAATTAATTACGCTGAATAATATTTCTCTCAAAGAAAGCGAAGAAGAAACGATTATTGAAGACAACAATAATCATATCTTATCTGACAACCAACTAAACAAACCGAATTTAAATCTGGGAACTCGCATCAATCCTTCTTTAAATAATAAAAACAATACAAATTTAGTTTATAATACTTTTCCGAATGAAGTCACCCCTGGAAATTTAAACGCTTTAAAACGCCTTACCCAATTATTGAACATCAATCTAAACAGTTGTTTTCGCCATAATTATTATAAAACAAGACCTTGCGATTTTGTCTACGTTTTTCCAAGTGAAATAAGAAATGTCTTGTCGATTCGTTTGGCTTCTATTGAAATACCTAATTCTTGGTATCTATTATCCGATTTGAAAAAAAACAATTTTTTTGAAATAAATATCATAGTGGATGATGTAAATTATAGATATATTATTCGAGTTCCTTGTGGAAACTACGATTTAGAGTCTCTTCAACATTATTTAAACACCACATATTTTTATGAGTCTGAATTAGACGTGCCGTTAAAATATATAAAATTTTCTATAGACCCTCATAATTTAAGAACCCGTTTTGATATTGTTGAACAGTTTGAAGAACTTCCTACTCCAGAAGAATGTGAAAATCCATACGAGAAGCAAAACACACGGTTAAAAAAAATGGATATTAGAGTACATTTAAAATTTGTAGAAAGCATAAATCAAAATATCATGAACACTTTTGGATGGCTACTCGGTTTTCGTTTAGCTACTTATTTAGATATTACAGAATGTATTGTTTCCGAAGGTTTGTTTGATGCAGGAGGCGACCGATACATTTATGTGTGTGTCAACGACTTTCAATATAACAACAACACTTCTAATTTGGTTTATTTTGACCAAAGTATTTTGAATGAAGACGTTCTTGCTAAAATACCGATGGTGAATGGTAAATTTTCTCTCATTATAAATGATAACAGTAATGTTTTAGCCAAACTAAAAAGATATAACGGACCAGTTAACTTATCTAAAATACAAATAAAGGTGGTGGATAGGTTTGGCGTGGTGATTGATTTGAACAACATGGATTTTAGTCTAACTATCGAAATGGAAATTTTATATGAAAGTTTCAATTTCAAAAACATTACTACCTAAGCCGCTACCTAACCCGCCAAAAATAATCTTCGGTACTATAAGTATTTGTTTTGAATAACCATTCTCATTCTTGTATAATCAATATTGGGTTCTTTTAATAATTTATGAATATCACATATGATTTCGTCTTTGTATGTTTCTCTGTATTCTTTTCTCGGCTTTCCTATAATACTGTCATACAATTCATACTCGGGCATTAGTTTAATAGCAGTTGTTTTGAAAATCATCGATATGACTTCTTTGGTATTACCGGTTACTTTTCTCTCTGTATCTTCTAACAACTTGTGCTTTTCTACAAGAATTTCCAACATGTTAATTAAATCTAAATACAGTAAAAAATCGTCTGATTTGTAAAAAGAATAATACGTTTCTATTTTTTTTTTGAATTTGTCGATAAAAAACAAATTTTTGTAAAGTACGTCCCATTGTTCTGAAAAAATAGGAATAAGATAATTACTTAATAGCTGCCTTTTTAAATCTTTCATTTCATTTGTAACATATCCTTTTTGAGTTTGATTTGAACCTAACAAACTGTTTGTATTCGAACTGTTTTTCCCGCTCAAAGAAGTCATATAATTTATCTGTATTATTTTTCTGGTTTTTTACTCGCTTGGTTATTACAATCCGGAAACAAAGGTTTGGTTGCTTTACATACGCCGTATTTTTTTCCACAATTGTTAGAATCTAGATTGTTTACTAGGTTTGTGTCTATGTAATTGTCTATATGACATAGTTTAGGTTCTATACACCATTTATCTAAATCCATGTGACTTAGGAAACGATAATTGTTTCTATGTTTAGCGATAAATTCGCCGTATGGATACAATACTTGCAATAAATCTTTACATTCCAAATGACATGAATGAATGTTTTTGGTGCAATATTCGCATTTACCAATATGAGATAACACATTTTCATAAACAACAAAGCTTTCATTCGAATTGTACAAATCGGGTAACGCTTGTATAGAACAAACATCGCGAAAATGTTTGTAATAAGATTTTGTCAAAAGCATAAATTCGTTGTAATTAATAAATCCTTGAATGACCTTTTTTGTTTTTCGGTTCTTTAACATTTCTTCCCCATTTTTATTTTTTAAATAATCATTATAATTGTTGGTGAACTCGTGAGCAAATACACGTTTTGTAGTCATATAATAACTAATAATATTAATTATTATAAAATAATTTACCATTTAAGATTCGTATGCGTAGTATTTCCAGCGTCTGAATTATTTCCGGAATCCGAATATGTATCCAAACTTTGGATTAATTGATTAACATCATGAATGATATTTACTGATTGAGAAATAGTATGTTCATCATCGTCATTCTGAAGAGATTTGAGCTCGGATGTTTCTGAAGAATCGTCCTTTATTTCAAAAGTATTTTTTTCCTTAACTGTTACTAGTTTTCTAGATGGAGTACTATCATCGCTATAATAAGGAATGTATTCACTATCCGGAATATTTTGATTTATATCTCGAATATCTCGATCTGGATTCTTCTCTTTCATAACATTCTTATATCCTGGTATTTTGACTCTGTATTTAAATTCCGTTTGAATAGAAGTTTCTAAGGGTGCATATAAAAATTTATACACTAACACAAAATCAACTGTTGCAGTATCATCGTGTGATGGTTCGATGTCACCATTTTTGAATAAAGAATACATGCATTCATTTAAACTCAAACCTTGAACATGACCGCGTACACTTACTAAATTATTTGCTAAATAAAGTTGTTTTGTTAACTCAAGTTTTTTATAAGTAGGAATAGAATCTACAGACAAATTGTGTTTAACAGCCCATGCGTTCAATACAGATTTAGATAAATTAAATAACATCTTGTTATTGGTAAATTCTTGATACGTTTGGTTAAAAGACAACGCTTGAGAATTTGCATTTGCAGGGTTTATATGAAAGAAATTGTTACCTGGAGTAAAAAAAAGATTATTAAAATCAGTCCAACTTAAAGAAACAGGATTAAACTTGATAACAGAAGAAATTGAATCCTCGACCACAGTATTGCTTAAATAAGCAAATTCTATAAAGGGAATTTTGGAAACGCTACGAACACAATTTAACATATTTGTATTTAAGACACCATATTTCAACATTTATATATTATGTGATTAAAATAATTATTAAAAAATAATTATCACGATTAACAACGTATACAAATAAAATAAATTTAATATTTACTTAATTTATGGCTGCAAATTTGTTTTCAGATTATAATGTTAAAACAATACACATTATAAATGATACAAATTCCGAAATAAATAAAATAAAACGAATATACGTAATTAACCTGATTAAGGATGTTGTAAAAAGAAACTATATAATTACTCTCATGAAAAAGTACAATATTAATTTTACTCTTGTTTTAGTAAAAAAGGTATCAACGCAAAAATATAACACCATCTGTGAAAAAGAAGATACAACAAGAAACATCTCAAAAGGAGAGTTAGGATGTTGTTTAAGTCATATGTGGTGTTTGTATGACATAATAAAGAATAAATTTGAAAACGCCATTATTTTTGAAGATGATATTATTTTTCATAAAGACTTTATAAAAGAATTTTTGTGCATTTATGATTCTGTAAAGTTGGATTTTTTATTATTGGGCGCGCATGATTATCATTTTGAATCAGACAATTATAAGAATGTACTAAAAAATCGAAATTTATATTCACCAACACAAACTTCTAATTTATACGGAGCTCATGCAAATTACTACTCATTAAAAGCAGCCAAACTAATGTTTAATATTCGCTCTTCTCTTATTAGTTTTTTTGATAAGGAATACAATCTCATGTTTGAACATTTTAAAAATACTTCTTTTATTTGTTATCCAAACTTGGTAGTTACAAACACAAGTATGAGTATTTTAAAACATGAAAAGAAGTTTTTTTCTCACGAAGAAGAACAATATTACAAAAAATGTTTTATTCAATTTGATTTTTCTTTATATCATTTTGTATATTTAAATCTAATAAGTGAAAATATACCTGTATGTAGAGAAGATACTTATGAATCTTATACAGACAAATGCTTGTATGAATATTTTTATAATAACGATTGTAGTGAAAAAATAAAGAAAAGAATTTCATTCGATTTTTTTACTCTTTCAGAAATAGAAAATATATTTTTTTCTCAGGAAAATGAAATAGAATTAGATATGACAAAAATATACAACAAAGAGCAGGAGAGCGAGACCTTTCAAAAAAATCCGGGTAGGGTTCATTTTGTAAAAAAACTGATTGAAACCGAAACGATCAAAGATGAATAACTCCAAAGAGTCTTTCTAAAAAATGAATGGGAGAGAAATCTTTATTAATGGAATTGTTTTCATACAAATTATTTAATAAATAACAACGATAATTATTTTTTTGAATAAATTCAGATACTTTCTTAAAAACGATTGCTGGACAATAAAAAATAGTTCCCGCGACAAACAATTTTTCACAATCAATTTCTGAGGCGTGTTTTATTTTTAAATCATTATTAAATATATCTTCTACTAAATCAGTATAAAATTTTTTGTTTCCAATACAATTACAATAATTATTTGTTTCAAGTAGTAATTTGTTTAAAGGCTTATCTAACAAATAATTGGTTAATTCTTCATAATGCTTAGTTATACTTTTGGTATGTAATTTTATAATATGCTTAAAATTATACTCTTTATAAATATCGTCTACCATCAGTATAGTAGAAGTAATATCTGTGCCCAAATTTTTAGAAATATAAACTCCATAATTTTCAAAATGTTTTTTTATTTGTTGTTTTATTTTTACACATCCAAACACATTAGCAGAATTAAAACAGAATGAAATATTGAACGTTTGAAAATTTTTATAAGCTATTATTTTTCTAATTAAATCGAGTCCCCTTTCTTCATTTCCAATAAAAACAATAATTAATAAATCGATTGTTGTATCAAAATTAGAAAATTTTTTTTTCATAATAATACTAGACATTTTTTGATAACTTAATTGATAAACAAATTTACTCACAAAATCTTGGATTGGATAAGTATTTAATTCATGAAATACATATATATTATCTAAAAAAGTATAGAATAAAAGGTTAGGATATATGTTTAACAATTGTTTTGGATGATAAATAAATCCGTTCAAACCAATATTTTTTATTTGTTTTAATACATCCATGTTATTTGTATAAGGAAAATTATTGGTTTTACAAAAAAAATACAAGTCAACATCAAAAGCATTCGGAACGGTATCTGTTTTATTACAAATGAGTGGAATTTTATTAAATTTCAAATATTCTATAATATCAGAATGAAATTCATAGAATGAATATTTAAAGCTTCCTTTGAAAAAGAGACTCCATAATTTATTTGAAATCCAGAATTTATGGCCTCCTAGACTGTTTTTATTAAAAATAGATTCAGATGAAAACAAAGATGCTGTATCCCAATCGGATACTTCTCCGATATTCAGTTCTTGCATGTTTTTAGAAAAATAAACATCTTCGGGAGGAAATGCAATATTTATTTTTTTCATGTATTGTAATGTGGAACTATTAAACGTGGTATCAGATACTGATTTTGTATTAATAACTTCTATCATTTTACTTTTACTTCGTATACTAAAACCTCCGTTCCCTACTGAATTTGGTGTATCATTCGTTCTCTTTGGAAATGGTGCGCCGATGTAATCGAATGAAAGAAAGTCATTTATATTGTATTGAAAGATACACGAATCTTCTTGATAAATACATATTTTTTCACCTTTCAATAAATTCCAAAAATCTGTAGTCGTAAGCATTTCGCTGTATTCAGATGAATTCACCTCATTTTTTTGAATGTTAATAATATTTATTTGAGAAGATATACTAGAGCAAATGTTTACTATGTATTCATAATTTATATTTCCACAAACAACCGTATATGACCATTCATCGCCTATTTTAAAAATGGTATTACGAATTAAAAATTCCAAATGAGGTAAACAACGGAATTCTATTAAAACGGCTTCACATGGCTGATTTTTTTTAATTTTGCATAAAGGGACATGTTTCATGAAATAATTAAATTTAAAACATAAATATCTAAAATAACTATGTTCACTGCTAGAAAGTTCTTCTTCAGTTAAATTGTATTTTTCTAAAAACAATTGTTTCAAGTGTTCTTTTAGTTTATGTTGTTTTTCATTAGGCATTATTATATATTTTTATTTAATTTATTATATGAATGATTTTTACTTGGGAATTTTATACAAGCAAATATTTTGATTTAAAGAATATAAAAAATGAAGAAGAAGCAAAAAAGCATTTTGATAATCATGGGATTTTAGAAAAAAGAATCTATGTAGATATTCCTATTTTATTTGATTGGAGAGAATACATAAACATGAATTCTGATTTACAAAATATTACGAATGAATATGACGCATGGAAACATTACTTGTATTACGGAAAAAAAGAAAGTAGAAAGATTCCACATAAAGATTTATTAATAAAATATTGCGTATGAATGAATTATTTGTTCATTCAATTCTTTTGTATCATTAATATATAATGAAAATTTTGGTCTACGGCACGAAAGGTTGGATTGGTGGGCAATTTGTAAATATTCTAAAGGAAAAAAATACGAATTTCGTAGAAGGCCTTTCTAGAGCTGATTGTGAAAAAGATATTATTCAAGAATTAGAAGAAGTCCACCCTACACATGTCGTTTCTTTTATAGGAAGAACTCATGGAAAAATAGAAAATAAAGTGTATACCACCATCGATTATTTAGAACAAGAAGGTAAATTACTAGAAAATATAAGAGATAATTTGTATTCTCCACTCCTTTTAGCTGAATTGTGCAGTCGAAAAAATATTCATTTTACTTATTTAGGTACAGGCTGTATTTTCAAATTTGATGAATTACATCCCTTTGGAAAAGAAGAAAACGGGTTTGATGAAAATTCCTTTCCTAATTTTTTTGGATCTTCTTATTCCGTAGTCAAAGGATTTACAGACCGATTTATGCATTTATACGAAGACAAAGTACTGAATCTAAGAATTCGCATGCCTATTACTGGAGAAGAAAATCCGCGTAATTTTATTACCAAAATAGTGAATTATGAAAAGGTGTGCTCTGTTCCCAATTCCATGACTGTTTTACCTGAATTATTGCCGTACGTGCTTGAAATGATGAAACAAAAAATAACGGGTACGATGAATTTAACCAATCCAGGTCTGATTAGTCACAACGAAATCTTTGAAATGTATAAAGAAATAGTAGACCCGAATTTTACTTGGAAGAATTTTAGTCAAGAAGAGCAGAGAAAGATATTGGCCGCAGACAGGTCCAATAATTATTTAGACACGAGTAGATTAGAAAGTTTGTTTCAAGTTCAAAACATAAAAGACGGAGTGCGAAACTGTTTATATAATTATAAAAAGACGTTTGTTCCTCCTGAACTGTGCAAAGTGAATTTACTAGTGACTGGTGGTTGTGGATTTATTGGAAGTAATTTTATTAACTATTATTTTCCCAAAAAGAAGGTCCTAAAATTAGTGAATTTAGATGCTATGTATTATTGCGCGAATGAAACCAACGTTTCTGAAGAAATAAGAAAAAATCTGAATTATAAATTTGTAAAAGGCAATTTATGTGATACTGATTTGATCGCTCTTTTGTTGCGCGAATACAACATTACACATGTTATCCATTTTGCTGCTCAATCTCATGTTCAAAATTCATTCGACGACTCTTTGACTTTTACAGAAGATAACGTAAAAGGAACACACGTTTTACTTGAGACATGCCGTAAGTATGATAAAATAGTGAAATTTATTCATGTATCAACCGATGAAGTGTATGGGGAATCGATGAATACGATTGACGAAACACATAAAACTGAACATTCCGTTTTATGTCCAACAAATCCGTACGCGGCAACGAAAGCGGGGGCAGAATTAATCGCCCAATCGTACAATCATTCTTATAAAATGCCTATTATTATTACTCGCGGCAATAATGTCTACGGACCGAATCAATACCCAGAAAAATTGATTCCGCGATTTATTCAATTGTTAAATCACAATAAAAAAGTCACGATTCAAGGAAACGGGACAAGTGTGAGAGCTTTTTTACATGCTTACGACACCGCCAAAGCATTCGAATGTATATTAGAAAAAGGAAAAGTCGGGGAAATATATAATATCGGATGCGATGAAAAGATGGAATATTCAGTCATGGAAATTGCGAAAATCCTGATAAAAATGATTAAAAACACGGAGAAATACGACGACTGGATTGAATATGTGGAAGATAGACCTTTTAATGACCAGCGATATTATATTAGCAACAAGAAGGTAAAGGAATTAGGATGGAATATTGAAATTTCGTTGATGGATGGTTTGAAAAGTTTAGTTTGATTAATTTTTTGCACAATTAATATTTTCAAAGTAATTAATGTTTGTTAAAGTTTTAGTGAAAAAATCAATTGATAAATCAGGTTTATACATATTGCATAAATAAATATGTGCTTCTAATATTTTTTCATCTGATAACAATAATGGGACTTCAAACAAATTATTAAAATAAAGAGGATAGTTCTCTCCTAAATATTCAACAACCGAGTCTATTTTGTTTACAATAATGGGTGTATTTCTAACAATACATTCTAAAACGGTGTTATTTGCAGCTGCATCAAACAAATCAACAAATACAACGTTTCGTGAAAGTAACCAATCATAATCACTAAATGTCTCTGTGTATGTCATAATTACTTCTTTTTTAATTTTTGTTTTATCAATACAAAAATATTCAAACTCTTTTTCAAGTAACCAATTACACTTATCATAACTTTTTGTTCCTGTTAGCCACAATTTTTCATAATTCAAAGAATCCAATAAATAAATACTTGAGACTTTTCGTAATTGTCGCCCAATCTGTATTAATTTTTTATTACTATTATTTTGGTATTCATCGTAATCAAAAGGCATAATATTTTCTATAACAACAGGATGTTTTAATGTGTAAATGGGTATACTTAAATTCATATCATCAAATTTGTTCTTAATAAATTTTGTAAGATAATTACTTAAACTAATAATATAAACACACGATTTCAAAGATTCGATAAAATTCTGTTTTTCAAACATAATTGAAATGTTTACTATTTCCAAATAAGGTGGTGTTTTAGGGGTACAATGCAAAACTCCAGACCATTTATTAACAGATTTGTAATTTGTGTCCCATAAGAATTTTGATTCAATAATATCAAAAAAGTCTATTTTCGCATCGGTGTTATACAATTTATTACTTATTAATGATTTTATAACAGTTTTCCATCCTCCTCTATGTTCTAAATCATCCAGATTGTAGTTAGGTTTAAATTGTATAATATTATTTTCATACATTCTGTTTTTCCAATCTGAATCACATAACCAAAAATTATGACCTGCAAAACTATTTTTATTTAAAATACTTTCTGTTGAAAAATCAGAAGCGCTTATTCTATCAGCTAGTAACCCAATTCCCAAATCTTCCAGGTTTTTTGAAAAATAAACGTCTTCTGGAGGAAATATAGATTTGGTATTTTTTATGTATTCCGCAGTACAACTATTAAATTGTGTGTTTAATGGATGAATAGTGTTTATTATCTGAATCATAATACTTTTAGTTCTTAGGCTTATTCCTCCATTACCAACGCCTGCTTTGTTATCATTCTGATGTTCCGGCCACGGAGCCCCAATATAATCCCATTGTAAGAATTTTTCAATATTATTTTTAAAAATAATGCTATCTTCTTGATAAATAAGTATTTTTTCTCCATCAAATAAATTCCAGAAATCTAAAGTAGTTAGAAATGCACTATAATCAGAAGGAAATAAATTATCAAAATTCGTTTTTTTAATTTTAATTTTATTGGAAATATTTGAACAAATGTTAATCATGTATTCATAGTTTAGATTTCCACAAATAACTGTATGTGACCAGTTTTTTCCTAATTTAATAATGTTGTTACGAATTATAAATTCTACATGAGGTAAACATCTGTATTCAATAAACACAGACTCATAAAAGCTTTTTTCACAAAAATCAGGTAAATCAATACATCTTATATAATTCATATGTTCTAAACAAAAATTTCTAAATTCTTCTTTTGGATTTACTATTACAGGGTTTTGAATTACAGGGTTTTGAATTACAGGCTTTTCAATTACAGGGTTTTGAATTACAGGCTTTTCAATTACAGGCTTTTCAATTACAGGGTTTTGAATTACAGGGTTTTGAATTACAGGCTTTTCAATTACAGGGTTTTGAATTACAGGGTTTTGAATTACAGGCTTTTCAATTACAGGCTTTTGAATTACATGGTTTTGAATTACATGGTTTTGAATTACATGGTTTTGAATTACAGGGTTTTGAATTACAGGGTTTTGAATTACAGGCTTTTGAATTACAGGCCTTACCATTACAGGGTTTTCAACTTTATATATTCTACCTTCTTTTTTTCCAGTGTAAAAATAATGGTTTTCAGCTACATATTTTTTATAAATCAAAACTTCAAACAAATCTGGATTTAATTCAAAATACATTTTCCAGTTAAAATCTTCAGGTAAATCGTATTTATATTTTCGGCCTTCATTTTTTCCCCAATTTAAAAAATGATTTATTACACTTTGTTTTTTACAAATACCTGCTTTTAATAAATCTTCATTTAAATCTAAATACGTCTTCCAACAAAAATTTTCTGGATTCATATAATTTAAGTGATATTTTAAATTACATGAATATTTCTAAATTACAAATTTAATAAAATAATTTAAATGAAAAGATAGGATATTATTAGATGCGAATGTTTTTCAAAAATAATTCACAAATACAAGCAATCTGTTATTAAATTTAAATTATAATAATTATACTCATTAGATGGTTCAAAATGCATTTTTTCTCCCCATTCATTCCAAGCATTTATTAATAAAATGTTTTCAACATCTGAATATTTATCATTATTATACATCTCTACTAGTTTATTTGTAAACATTATTTTATCTGCTTCGGTATTATTATCGCAAACGGTAGATAAATGTAATCTGTTTGGTTTTATTAATCTTGCTTTATTATTAAAATCATATGCAATTGTTTGTATAACATTTTTGCTATTTTCTAAATTTGTATTGTAATCTTTATAATGAATAAATGTTTGTTTTTTTTCTTCATTATAGTATCTAGAAGTTCCTTTTTTGTAATTGAAATGAATGTTAAAATTAATATATTTATCATATTTGCCATTCATAGAATTAACTACAAAATGAACACCACTAAACCCATTTAAAATACATTCATTATTTAAAATACTATAAAACAAATCTAACTCTTTGGATGATAAAAACCAAGGATGATAGATAAAAAAAACAGGTTTATTTTCTATTTTTAAATAAACGGATGATTTAAAATATCTAATTAATGATTTACTATTATTTATTATATTTATTTCATCATAAGTATTTTCAATTTTTTCATTATTAGAACCAAACGCAGGATTATTACTCCAATCTTCATTTGCCCATATAAAAAAAACATTTCTATTTTTCATATCTATTGAATGATTAAAAAATTGATTAATAACATTTTCCATTATCATATTTTTATTTGTAATTGTGTTTAAAGAGAACCAATAATAATACATAGCAAAACCATTCATATTATAATCACTAATTATATCTATTTGTTTTTGTATGATTGAATGATTTAAGAGATTATAATCTAGAACGGAGTTTAAATTGTATTCACTAAAAGAAGGTGTTTCTACATTTTCTAACTTACTATCTTTTAATAATTTTAAATTTGTTACATCTGTGTATCCTTCATAAAAAGAAGTATTGTTTTCTTTAAAAACGTGAAATTGAGGAAAATATACAAAATAAGGTTTAATATTATTTTTTGTTCTTGTTAAATTGTTTGAACGTTTTGCATCATTTGTTATAAACAAATAATCCCACAATTTATCATAATAGATATAGGGACTAATAGTGTATAAATAATTTTGTTTACAATTTATAAACAGCATTTCCAACTCTTTCAAATGCTGAAAAGAATAAGCCTTATAATTACTCAACCGATTTTCAATAACAGAATCAAATTGTTTTTTTAAATATATTATTGGTAGTTTAGTTAGCATAGACATAGTTAATGTATAAGAATATGTTTCAGGCCATATACTTAACTCTAATAACATATTCGGTTTATAAGTTTCAAGAAGAATATTTAATTCCTCAACGCTGGTATAAGGATATGAAATAATAGTGTTTGTAACTTCTATTCCAAATACGATGAATGTATAATTAGGATACATTTCTTGAATTTTTTTTAAAACATAAAAACCTTTTATATGCGTAATATTTCCTATTATTCCAATTACTGTATTTTTGTTATTTGTATTAATAAGTTTGTCAGATTTGAAATAATCAGGCATATTAATATCGATTATGTTTTTATGATAATACTTATTAAATACTAGTTTATTTATATTGTTTTGTGTAAGTAATGTAGTAAATTTATTAATATCAATTTCATACATATTTTCTTTTGTAGGATTATGTAATTCTTCAAAAAGAGGTTGAGGATTTTTAAATAAATTACTATAATCATGTGTTATACTAATGACTTCTTTAGATAATTCAAACAAAAAATCTATAAATACACAATCATATTTTAGGTTATGATTAACAAATATTTTTATTATTTTATCACGATTCATTTTCAAAAAATCGATACAATTTTCATAAGAAAATACATTTTCTATCTTATATTCTTCATTAATATTAAGAGTAATTCCTCTCGATGTTTTTCTAATTATTAAAAATGTTTGATGACTTTTGTATTTTGAAACAATAGTATTTAAAAAAAAAGTTGTTCCGCCACCTATATTATTAAAATCAACTATTAATATGAATTTTTTAAATAAATCGATATCTGTTATATTTAATTTATATTTTAAAAAATTTTTGTTTAAGAGACTATTTTTAAAACAAACAGTTCTAAAAATACTTGATTCATGCATAAAATTAACGTTGACTTCTTGTAAATCGTGTTTATATTTTCTTCCTTCATTTTTTCCATGTTCAAAATAATGTTTTTTTGCCGAATGTTTTTTATGAATACCTACATGTAACAAATCTGGATTTAATTTCAAATACTTTTCCCAGTTAAAATCTTCAGGTAAATCGTATTTGTATTTTCGGCCTTCATTTTTTCCCCAATTTAAAAAATGATTTATTACACTTTGTTTTTTACAAATACCTGCTTTTAATAAATCTGGATTTAAATCTAAATACGTCTTCCAACAAAAATTTTCTGGAATCATATAATTTATACATATATTTAAATATTAATTTATTTTCATCAACAAAAACAATTATACATTACTTATTTTTTTCATTAATTCTAGATTTTCATATCCTGTTAAATTGTTTGGTTCTAAAACAGCTTGTTCGTTCCATTCATTCCATGCATTTACATTTATAAAATTATCGTTGGAAGAATTATCGACCTTTAAACAATTCACGTATTTTAATAATATTCTGCAAACTAACACATGAAATAATTTTTCTATATTATCGATTGTCGCATTTTCTATGTAGAAAAATTGTTTCCTTTTTCTTCTCACAATATTGTTCCAATACAAAGGCAACCCTAAATGCTTATTTTCTAGGTTGTATTTATTATTACTATATTTATTTATGATATCGTTATAATCAATCGTAAAGTAATTGATTTCTTCTTTTAATTTATAATCTCTATTTTCATTAAATCCGTTTTGAACAAAACGATTAAAAACAACGTTCAAGTTATTGAAAGAACGAAGTATATCTCTATTCTTCGTTAAATAATAGTCAAAATCAAAATTTTCAAATTTAATAGAACTTAGTAAGTTGTCTTTTAAAGTTTGTTTTATATGAGAAGTATAAATGAATGAATATAACGGTTCGTGTATGAATTTGTTCAATCCGTATTCAATATGATTTTGTTTAACAGAATTTTCAGTTATGATTATACTTATTTTTAATCCATGTTTATTTAATTCATTTGTCCAAACATATAACATTTGGGTATAACAATTTTTAATATCATCAAAATTATAAATATAAAAAATACATTCCCCTTTTGAATTTTTCATGTAATTCGTTTTTTTAAAGAAGGGAATTAAGTAATGGATATGTAATAAATAATCGTTATAATCTCCGTATCGTTGATAAATTAAAACTTCGTTGTTTGTACCATCCCATCTACGAGACCATGTTTCATTTGCCCATGAAATACAGAATGGAAAACTAATATCATCGTCTAAGAAATATTCCAACGGTTTATAAAGTATTTTTTTGTTTTCAAACCAATAATGATAAATGACAAATCCGTTTATATTGTAATTTTCTGCTATTTTTATCTGTTTTTTAACAGTATCTTTATAACTCAAATCATAGTATCCAATAGATTCATGCGGTTTTAAAATATTGTAATCTCTGTTTCTTACATTTATTTTATCATGATAAGGTTTCAATAAAGTCCATTCAGTAAATCCTTCTCCCCAAAACTGATTATTTTCCGGCGTTTCATGAAATTGAGGAAAATAAATAGCGTTCAAATGAATGTTATAAGTATCAAAAATGTTTGTTGAATCTAATATTAAAAAATTACCATTCAGTTTTTTAATAATATTTATCCATAATCTTTCAAATACATGCTCTATCATTCCATCCCTAGTCCAATTATCTATTGGACAATTTACATTTAAACAAGATCCTAACAGGTTTTCCTCTGTATATTTTTTGTATAGATCTATCAAATTTATATCCATCTTTTTATAATAAGTTTTTACCCAATTAAAATCGAAAGAATTTTTATCATTCAAAATATTATAAAATAAACTAATTCTATTTTTAAAAATAGTTTTTAATACATTCCGATGAAGAATACAACAATTTCCTTCTACAAAATATTGATTGTCGGTAACATCTATGTTTAACAAATGCATCATTTCTTCAAAATATTTTATATTGGAACGAAACAACGTTGAATGCTTATAGTTATCAGTATAATGTACACAATTTGGAAATATTCCGTACAGACTATTATTATTTATAGTTAATAAAGTCTTTATTAAATTCATTCGTTCTTTATTTTTTATAAATGGTAAAAAGTACTTTTGTCTAACTTCGTAATTACGTTTACTATGCAAAAACAATACGTAATGATACGGAATGTTATTTAGTGTAACGTAATCTAACATACATAATTTTCCTCCAATATCCATTCCTTTGTTTTGTATTTGAAGGATGGTAAATGGGCCATTTAGTGCATCAGGTAAGTTTCCAGTAACAAATGTAATAATAAGTGAACCAAAATCTATTAAATTCTGAACAGATTCTTCATTAAATAAATCATAAAAAGATTCTATATTATAAATATGCAAATGTATTAATATATCAGTTGTAATATTTGCACTCATTATTATATCATATTGGATAGCTTTGTTGGATTCAATATTTAAAATGTATTTATGAAATAAAGTTTCATATTTATGTAAATCGATGAAATCTATAGAATGATTTTTTCTGTATACTCTTCCTTGGTTTTTTCCATAATTTAAATAATGTGATATAGCATCCTTTTTTTTAGCAATATTTAACTTTAAATCTGGATTTAATTCTAAATATTGTTTCCATTTAAAATCATCAGGAATACTCATATAAAATATAAATATTAAAATGTTTAACCTTTTCTGTATTGGATTGTGTTTTAGATATTGCATTCAAAACTTAACATGTGTTATACTTTGGTTGCACGTTTAGTGTAGAAATTTAGTATATAATACTTTATCGGATGCACAATAAATATTCAAATGATGTTGTATACATTTTGTCCAAAAAGAATGAAAAGTGTTTTGGTGACACTTATTATCTACATGTTCCAACGTATGTATAGATTTTCTCCAAGCTGTACCAGTATCACTTAACACCACTTTAGAATCATCAAATAATAATGTATCTTTATCGTATATTGTTTCTGTTATTTCAGTTTCTTCTCTTTTGTTAGATGTTTTAAAACTCACATACACTACATCACTTGTAGGATTTTGAATAAAATAATTTATAATAGTGTTTGAATATTCCGGTTCATGAGTATCTGTTAAATTTGCAATAGTCAAAAAAGTAGTAAATGTGTTTTGAAGACAAACGTTTATAAATAACCCATAATTTACATTTGGAATATTTGTGTAAACAAATGAAATGTTCTCATAATTTTTTAAAGTTTGTATTTTTTCAAAATCGCATCCTTCAAAGTGATTTACAATAAAAGTTAATTTTAATTCATTATAATTTTCTTGATTCAAAAAATTACATACAAAAGTATCTATACGATTTACATCTGTTTCGTTTTCTATTAAACAAAACCAGCTTAGTTTATTATCATTATTTATAGATAATTTATTCAAATCATACAATATTTTTGTATTGAATGTTTTTAATTTTATATGGGTTTTATCCATTTTTAATAAATACATATGAGCATTCAAAAGAGATTTATAAAAAAATACATAACTTTTGAATTTTTCTAATTCTTCTTTTTTCGAAAAATAAAGTGGATAATTTTCTCCCAAATATTCTACCGTAGAAGGATTTTTATTAACAATCACCGGGGTAGAAAAACGTATACACTCTAATATAACATTCGTAGCAACAGCATCCTCTAAATCCATAAAAATACACGAATTGGTAAATATTTTTTCGTAATTCTCATTCGTTAATTCATTCAAAACATTAATACTAGATAAATCATAATTTAAAGACATTTTATCCCATCGCTTTTTAAAATCGGATTTTACTAAAACATGTTTTGTTACAGTTTCTGGTAATGTAAGGTCAATAAATGTTTTAAAATTTCTCAACCACCATCCTATGTGAATAATTTTTTTGTTTTCCATAAAATAATTAAAATCAAATAAATTATCTTTGTTCTTGTTTATTTCTATTGGATGATACACCGATAATAGTTTATTTTTGTACAAAGGATAATGATTATATAAATATTTTTTGTGACTTTTTGACAAAGCATACATATATTCTATATTTTCTGTTAAATTATTTTTTTCTAATACATGAAACAAATTATCGTTTAATAATTTTTCGTTAAATACAACATCTTTATGAATATCTGCATTATCTTTATTTAATTTATCATACGGAGGGTTGTGGATAAATGTACACACTTTATAATTGTTATCTTTAATTTCTTTTAAATAAGAAGCATTCTTTATTTTGTCTCCCCATAAAAAAAGCTTTTCAATCCATTCATCTAAAAAAATTTTTTCTTTACAATTTATATCTTTGTTTAGAAAAGGAATCAATTGATTTATTGCTCCTTTCCATCCATAATAATGAGTACCATAATTATTATAACTAGTTTTTAAAACAAGATTCGTATTTTCATCGTAATACACTAGTGGTTTTTCTTCAATCAAATTATTTAAAATATCTGTGTTTCCTTCTTTCTTTTCTTTTTCTTTTTCTTTTTCTTTCTCTTTTTCTTTCTCTTTTTCTTTCTCTTTCTCTTTTTCTTTCTCTTTTTCTTTTTCTTTCTCTTTTTCTTTCTCTTTTTCTTTCTCTTTTTCTTTTTCTTTCTCTTTTTCTTTCTCTTTTTCTTTCTCTTTTTCTTTTTCTTTTTCTTTCTCTTTTTCTTTCTCTTTTTCTTTCTTCTCTATCTTTATGACATGTTCATTTTTTTTGTTTTTTTTTTCTAAAAGAAAACATGACCTATTTTCTTTTTGCCCATGATTTATCCAATGTTTCCATGCGTCCGGTTTATTTTTTATTTTAGATGATAAATCGGAATAATTTTGAAGATATATTTTCCAATCAAAATTATTATAATCTATACAATTTTCCATATATAATAAAAATAAAATAATTTTCATTCTTCAATTGTGTTTTGTGTTTCTTCTTTTTCTTCGATTCCAATCCAATCTGAAAAAGTAAATATATCCCCATACCATTTTTTAGTGACTGTTTTATCTAATACGGGATAGTACACTCTATCTGCAAAAAATGCAAAAAAACCAATCATCCAGGAAAATGAACCACCTGATAAAATAATGATTTTGCATGTATTACCAAACATAATGGTATTTATTTCGTCATAATCTATGACAGTTAAATTATATTTTTGAATTAATTTTACACAAATTTCACTACCGATTGAATCACTTGAAATATAACCATTCTCGTATTTCCCCTTTTCCTTTTCAAGTATTTCTTCGTAATAACAACTTATACGAGGCAAACGATTCTCAACATCACCTAAACGAGCGTGAATAAATAAGTCATTATTTGTATTGTATCTATTTTTAAAAACATTTTTTTCTATGATCGTTTTTTTGTTTACATTTTTATAAAAATGCTTTTTTAAAAATACACAAAATTTTCTTTTTTGAAACCATACATCATTAGATATAATTAAATTGCTCGGTTCATTTGTATTATTTAATACAATATCCATATTTCTATCTGTAACTAACAAATTCGTATCATATATTTGTTGGCCTGTATAAAAATTTAATCCAAATGATTTAAATAAAGAGTCTTTTTTGTAGGATGATTTTAAATTGTACTTGACAGACATAAAATGAAGAAACATATTAATGAAAAACAAATTTCCGAACCTTCCGTTATGAATATTGGAATTGTTTATTATACTGAATGACTTTTCTTCTTTTTTACCAGTTTTTATCCAATGATTCCAAGCTTGTTCTTTATCATGGATACCTTTTTCTATTAATTTTTGATTAATAATCAAATATGAGTTCCACTCAAAATTCTCATAAGAAACATTCAAATCATTATAAGTGTACAGATTGTATTCCTTCAATAAAGATGGATTTATTTTGAAATATATCAACTTTTTCATTTTACTTTCTTCTTCAATAAAATATTTATAAACATCTTCTTTCTTTTTTAAAATCTTCTTTAAATCATCTCTGTCATTTATAAATTTTAACCAATTAAAAATTCCATAATGTATACAGAGATTACTTTTATTCATTTATACAAATAATGAATATAAAATATTCAATAATATTATGAAAACAATCATTTTTGTATGGACACATAAATTTAACATAGACAAATTTCATTTAGATAAGTATAATCATTACAAAGAAGTGCATTTTCATTTCGGCTTAGGGGATTTGATAAGAGCTACAATAAAATTATTTGCTTTGTCTAAAAAATTGAATTTTCAATTTATTGTCGATACACAACTACACCCATTAGGGCAATTTCTAAAAAAAATAAAACATCCCTTTTTTGACCAAGTTCTACATAACAAAAATAATGTTGAGTATGTTTGTTATGGGGCAGTAGAAGATTATATTAATAGTAAATCAGACAATAGTACTTCATACATGTTTACAAATGATTTTTTTGAAGGTGAAATAACAGATGAAATAAGACAATTTATAAAACGTATATTTAGACCCACGATGCCTTTTCAAGAATTTATTAATAACAAAATATCAACTATTTCAAAGCCATATAGTATACTACATTATCGGTTAAATGATAATGAATTTTTGAATAAATCTCCGAATGAAAATTTTGTTGAAATACTAAAACATGTAAAAAAACACATCGAACCGAATGATGTATTCATCACCGATACACAATCATTCAAAGAACTCGTTTCTAAAAATGTTCAAGTATTTTCATTCAATACGAAAATATGCCATTTGGGTTTAAGCACAGATAGAACTGCTATAAAAGATACATTATTTGAATTTTTTTTAATTACCGAATGTTCCAAAATCAAAACATATTGTAAAATTCATAAAATGTCTGGGTTTGTAAAATGGGTAAGTCAAATTTATAATATACCCGTTGAAGTCATAACAAAATATTGAACCGTTTCTTTTAACGAATCTTCCACATTATAAAAAGAATAATTTTTAAAAAGGGTTTCGAATGTAGATGTATCTGGATTCATAATAGAGGAATGGACCGGTTCTTCTTTTGTAAATAATATGTTTTGTGAAAATTCTAATTGTGTTTTTAAATACTCGCTCAACTGTTTTAATGTAATAATTCCGGCTTTATTGAACAATAGAATGTTTCCTTCTATATTTTCTTCTAAAGACATTTTTAGAATATTGTATACATCTTTTGCATAAAGCAAGTTCACTTTATTCTCGCTGTTTGTGTTTAGAATTAAATCTGTTTTGTTTTTTTTTGCCAAATGTATTTTTTTAATAAATGCAGATACAATTCTTCCATTTGTTTCAAATTTATCGTATTCGCCATACACATTTGGTAAAATAAAACAAATTACTTTTGTATTAAAATTACTTTTATTAAACAATCGGATTTGTAAATCTAAGACTTTTTTAGAAAATAAATATCCTATGTTATTTTCTATATTATAAAATGAATGTATATGTGTTTCATTATAATTATCTTGAATCATATCTGTAAACAATCGATAAGTTGAAAAAGTAATTAATTTAGATATATTATATTTTTTACAACAGCTTAAAATATTATTATTTATAATTAGATTATTGTGAAAGATATCATTCTCATCCATATCTTTATTCATTTCTGAACTTCCAACTATTCCGCAAGTATGTATTATAATATCTGGTTTTACACATTTTATACATTCATCTAGTTCATTTTCTTTTAAAACATTAACATCCTTTTTATCACAACGAATAATTTCATACTTTTCATTTTGAGAAAAATAAGAACATAAATTAGAACCTAAAAATCCAGAACTCCCTAAAACAATTATTTTTTTTGTTTCATTCATATAACATGAGTTAAGAATGGAAATATATTTACATATAATAAATGAAAGAAATAATTACCTTTACAGAAGCAAAAGAATTAATAAATCACATAAATATAATTATTTATGGCTCTGTTAGAGATATACAAACTTATTTTATGCAATCTTTTACAAATATTGATGTTTTAGCGGAGTTATTTCATAATGTTATAATAATCATTTTTGAAAATGATTCAACAGATAATACTCGTAAAATGTTGCAATCATGGAAATTACAAGAAACAACAAAAGTAAAAAAGCATTTAATATTAGAAAATGATTTAGACACAATTTTCCCATTAAGAGCTACTAGACTTGCTTATTGTAGAAATAAAATATTAGAATATATATTTCAAAATAATTTAGATAATACATATGAATACGCAATTCACTGTGACTTAGATGACAGATTTTGGTGTATTGATTATGATGGATTAATTAATTGTTTTCAATATGATTCTTGTAAATGGGATGTTATGACTTCGGTAGGAAAAAATAAAAGCTATTACGATTATTGGGCATTACGAGTAGAGAATACATGGTTTAATAAAAATATATTTTCGTGCCATGCAGAAGGAATAGATTTTACCACAAAAACGAATGAATTCGTAAAGTTATTAAAAAATACAAACGGATTATTAAATACAAATTCTAGTTTTAATGGATTGGGGATATACAAATTATGTAAATTAAAACATGCTAGATATAATGCCAGTTATAATTGTCCTATTTGTTTTAATAGAAAACGTGGATGTTTTGAAGATAATGACCATATAGGTCTTCATAATACCTTATGTAAAAACGGAGAAATATTTATTAATACCAAAATGGAGATTTTATCAAAACAAATAAATGTACCTTCTTATGAGGATTTTATTGTACATTACTTTTCAAATATTAAAAACTTGAATATGAATCCTTTATTGTATGTGTTAGAAAACGATCTAATAAAAACAAATATTTGGCTTGATATTGGAACAAATAATGATGTTGCAAACATTATCAGCAAATATACAAATCAAACTGTTTTTTCAATCAAACTAAATAAGATAAATACATTAAACTCGAATGTAACAATATTAAATAAAATGAATTGTTTGAATGAAATAACAAATAAACATGTATCGTTTGTTTCTTTTAATATTCATTCCTATTTACATGTAAAATTTTTTTTGAAACGTATTTATACTAACTTACAGAATGATTGTATAATAGTTTTTGATAAATGTATAAATTACAGAAAATACATATCACAGTCTTTAAAAGCTTTTTACGAGATGGTGTATGAACATAATATGGAATTTGAAATTATCGGTATGAATGGTCACTTTGTATTATCTCAAGAACATGGTAATTTTGTGAATGACACATTTGATATAAATACAAACCAAATGATATCTATTAGAATAATAAAAAATCCATCTTTAAAAATAATTCCTAAACCTCTTCCTACTGTTCCTACTGTTCGTACTGTTCCTACTGTTCCTACTGTTCGTACTGTTCGTACTGTTCCTAGTGTTCCTAGTGTTCCTATTCTTAAAAATTATGATAAGTTTGATTGGAAAACATATATTTTAATAAACAAAGACTTGCAAAAATTATCTGATTCTTCTGAAAAATGTTGGAATCATTTTAAAACAACCGGAATACACGAAGATAGAAAAGTGTATTTTAATTGGAAAAAATGTATTACTGATTATCCAGTTATAAATAATAAATCGTCTGCATTAGAACACGCAAACAAACTAAATGTACTAAAAAAATATTCTATTAACTTTAGCTTTAATGTAGATTCTAACAATAAATTGATTAAAAAATACAATAAAATATATGATAATATAATTCCACTAGATTTTAACTGGGTTTTTTATTTAGTTTTAAATAATGATGTTTTAGAAAATGATAATTTTATGAATAATTATGAAAAAAAAATGCTGATTGAAAAATCTTTCATGCACTGGATAAATAAAGGTTATAAAGAGAAAAATAGGATATATAATATTTTGTAAACTATGATATCCTTTTCAGATACATATGAGTTGATTCAAAAAGAATATTGTATTTTTTTAAACAATCATTCTAATACAAATATTGTTTTTTTTGGTAATTGTCAAGTTGTTCCTATTGCTTATTATTTAAACAGTATTACAAAAGACTATAATATATACATTATTTTATCATGGGTTTTTTTAAAAGAGGGATTTGAAAAATACAACATGATTGATGTGAATAATAAGTTACAAACTATCATCAAAAAGTGTGATGCGCTTATTTATCATACTCATAATACTGATTATGGTATTTACGCAAATGATGTTTCGAATAGGATTCCAAAAAAAAGTATAAAAATAAACATTCCAAATTTACAATTACATTTTGTTTGTGATAATTCCGATAAATTTTGGTTATCTTTAAATATATTAAAAGTATCTATTAAAAATAGCGATTTAAAGAATTTTATTTTTATTGGAAACAACTATAATAAAATACGATTCTTTAACACGAATGAACATCCTACTCATTTTATAATGTATTTAATGGCATCAAATATTTATTACAAAATAACAAAATCCACAAAGGAAATTAGAATAAAAGATTATTTTTCGAAAGAATCGAGAGAAAAATTTTACAAAATAAAAGAACACGTTATTTTACCAGGAAAAGAAGAATTGAATGATGAAATTACAAGACTAACCGGTATTTCAAAAGATGTTGATTACTTTGATATTTAGAGCAACGCGTATTTTAAATGCCGACTTTTTATAAAATAAAATATATATATAATGTCTAATATTATAAATATTAATAATGTATTCGCTATAGGTTTCAGATGTAATACAGATGTCTAATGTTCTTTTTTCCACAAAGGAAACAGTTCTTTTAAATCTGACTTTGTAATAAGTCTTTGTCTTCTTATTTCATATAATTTTTCCATATTTTCATTATAATCATCTTCTGGTCTTTTTACAAACTGTGCTTTCATACGATACTTTTTTTTTTTATCTTTTTCTCTCGATAAAGGTGAAACATAATAATAAGCTAGACTCTTACGAAATGTATCATTAGGACATTTTATTTTTTCCGGAACTCCGTGCCAAGAAATATCATTCGTTTTAAATATAATTGCAGTATTAAATGTTATATCTGTTTTTTTAACACATTCTGTAACATCTTTATCCCACAATTCATTTGCACCATTCCATGATTTTTTCCAATTTTTTGATAAAAAAAATATTACGTTGATTCTTCGTTCTTTTCCAGAATAAGGATGTTTTTCGTAATCTAAATGAATGTTTAATCTACCATATCTAGGATGAGCGTGTAATCCTGCTCCATGCAAGTATTCATCATATTCTAAATTAGGAATATCGGTCAATTCGGAAAAAACAGAAGTTAATGCATGAGAAGATAAATAATAAAAATAGTTTTTTAAATCGCTTGGCAATACATTAATATTATCGAATGCGTATTTCACTTCAATAGGATTTTCGTATTTGTGCCAATCTTCAAAATTGTCAGGAAATAATTCGTATATTTTTTCTGCGTAAGAAGGATTCAAAAAATTATCAATCACAAGATTTTCATACGGTAATGCGTTCAGAAACTGTTTTTTTAATGTATCTATGTTATTTATCCAATTACCAAAAAAATCACGTATGTTTTCTTCTTTGTTTATCAACTTTAAATAATCATTATTTATTTTAATTTTGCTATTATCATATTCATTCATTTATATAACAATACAAAAATAATATTCTAATCATTCTAATTGGACAAAATAGCGTTTATGATTATCTTTTTCAGAAGGCTCTACATCGTATGTATAATCTTCTGAATCCATTATCTCTCCAATCTTGAATAACATAAATCAAAAATAGAAATAACATATTGTTCATTTTGTTCATATTGTTCATATTGTTCATTTTGTTCATTTTGTTCATATTGTTCATTTTGTTCATTTTATTCAACTTGTGTATTGAACTGTATTGGAATACAACGGATTTTGAGACATATTAACAACGGTCACCGAATAAGTTCCTGTTCTAACTGTTGGCACTTGAAAAGAAATGTTTTGAGAACTATAAAAAACTACGGGTATGGTATAACTACCAAAGTTAACTACAGAAGTTCCGTTCCTCCCATCTAAACTAAAATTCTCTCCATAAACAAATACTGTTCCAGAAGAACTGTATAGACTATTTATAACCGGACTCGTGTTCGGAAACAATAAGTATTTGAATTTGCGACAGGACCGAAGATTGTATTGGAATGATAATTTTGTCATATATTATCTAGATATTATAGATGAAAATTTTATACTTTAATTTCAAACATCATAATGTACCTACAAATTCTAATATAAATATTGTATTACATACTACTAGTATTTACCTTTTTTATACATAGCAAAAGAATATAGTAAAATTTTTTTACTATGTATAATGTATGTCTGTTCAACTTAAATATAAAGCATCTACGAATGGTACAGCGCTTTTAGACATAAATAAAGAAACAATCACCACTTCTGCAAGTGCTTCATCCACAGGATTTAACTCCACATACGTTTCAAATTTATCTGAAAACTTAACCACACAATTATTAAATACTAATTTAGAAAATTTAACCAAACAACCAATCAAAGAATCTAATACACAAATAACTTTAAATACTAATTTAAAATCTTTCTTTGATGAATCATTTAACGTTCCATTACCAATACCAACCCTTAATAATCTTATCGGACTTCAAACGTATACGAATTCTTTCATCGAAAGCACCACACATGAATTTTATCCCAATTACCCGTATAATTTGGCTACTTATCCAACCTTCACAAGTGATGATGGCCAAAATATGACCTTTGGACTTCCTACATTAAAAGTCGAACGCTTTGCACCCAACGAAGCTATACAATTAAATTTTTCTAATAATACATCCTACACATTTAATCTTCATTGGCATGGAAACAATTTTACACCTACTAATGATGGAGCCACCACACCTACATTATTCGGAGAAGGCACAAAAATAGGGGTTACTCTTACTTTTAATGCAACTTTCTTTAACAATACATGTGTTACCTGGAATCATGCACATCCCATGTTTTATAGTTCTCCTTTAACCTATTTAGGATTTTTTGCATTCGTTCTTATTCTCAATCCGGCTACTTCTCATATCGATGACATTTTTGTATACGGAAATAACTGGATTCCAATAGCAATTCATGATATCACTTTTGATAAACAAGGTGTAATTGATTTAAAACCAATCTATGATGGAAATTGGCGAGGCGACTATACTTGTGTTAATGGTACTACCACCATACCTTGGGATGAAGAATACAATCCTACATACATTAGCAAATTTTACCAGGTATCTAGCAATAATTTGATAAAACTTTCCTTTTTAAACGCTACCGCATCTTTTCGATGCTGTTACTTCGGTATATGTGATAAATATAATAACCCACGATCATTCTACTATATACAGACAGATCAAGGATACAGAAATCCATTTTTAACAGATATATTATATATTTCCGTCGGTGTTAGAACCACTATACTTTTTGATATTAAAGATTTTCCCGACGAAATAGCATACGTTTTTTTGTATGGTTTTGATTTAACTGATAATAACGGATTTTACTATGATACTAGAATTAGTCCTGGATTAATAACAACAATTAATGGAAAGACTGTCACCACCGATAATGGTGTTTTACCTGTGCCGAGTGATTATAAATTATTAAAATTTCTTAAAATTACGTACGATGGAACATATCAAAATAATTTAAATGAGGTACTTAAATCAATTAAAAAAACAGTTTTTGGTAAAAATTATGATTTTGTAGAAAAATTACCGGTGCCAGTAGAATCCATCAACTATGAAAACTATTTAAATAAAGATTATTTTTATAATCTACCAGATTTTGGCGATGATGTGCCTAAACGTAATTTATTGTTTTTCTTTGATCAATACACCAGCAAATTGAACGGTGCAACTGATTATATTAATGGAACCGTTAGGTATATGGCTGATGCATGGAATTCATATGAATATGAAATGTACATAAAAACAAAAAGTGATTTGTATTTACCCACATGCTTATTTTCTATTTCCAAATACTCAGGTGATTATTTAACTTACTCTAATTATCAAATGCAAGATAATCATTTACTTGTTATTAATATTAATTTTAATAATGTATGTGTTAATGAGTGCAATTGCGGTGAACGGTGTTCTAATTCAATTTCCGTATCTATTTCCTTTCCAGAATCTGTTAAACCTATGAATATTAAAGAATGGACCAACTTAGTTAATTATATGTACTCAAAAACAACGTTTGTCAACGAAAATGGAACAACATTAACCGTTAGCGATATACTAGAATATTCTTGGGAACCGTATCTTTACAGATTCGATTATCTCAAAAATCTTGACGATTTGTCGCCCAAAAAATTTTATAATGATCCGTTGTTTTTAAAATCTGTTAAAATAATTAATAAAAATAAAAGTAATTATTCCATAGAATTAAAAGCACCTTTCACATTATTGACCTTTTTTGGTAAACCGTTTACAGCAATGGACATAAGATACATGGATCCACCTATGAATACGACTCCTATGGATCCTATGAATATGACGCCTCTTCATACGAAGCATATGGGTCCTATGAATATGACGCCTACGGATACATCTATGAATAACTTACAAGTTGTATTTCCTTTCGCAGGAAGTATTAACGGAAATATAGAATATCCTAACGATAATCTGTTTAGCATAAAAGTTAAATCGTATGAAACTTATTACGGCTTTTGTGATGGATTTTTAAATGATAATTTTTATAACTTTTCTGTTAAAAAAGATTCTACCGAAAAATGGTGCTATAACAACGGAGATAGTGAAGATACACACCCGCTACATTTTCATATGACTTCCGGATTTTTAACTTCAAAAGATAATATTGATAATAAGTTATTTTTTTATGAAAATGGCCAAGAAATATTTAATTTACTTTCTTACTCAAAAGATATTTATACTGTACCACCCAATAATTATATTACAATTCGTGTTACATTCCCTACTTTTAGCTCAGAAATGGGAACTATACCATTTTTAGGATATATGGTGCATTGTCACTTTATGGCACACCATGATATGAATATGATGAACCAATTCTTTGTGTATACTGAAAAGCAAAATTATTTTAATTAAAATTGTAATAAATTAGGTAATGAATTAGGTAATAAATTAGGTAATGAATTAGGTAATGAATTAGGTAATGAAATTAGCGACTTGTTATTTTTTGATGGAAAAAACTATACAGGACCGTAATCGTCCAGTTTATGCTTTAATTTACCTTTTATTTTATACATAGCAAAAGAATACATGAAAAATCCAAAAAATCCACCTAGCGCACTACCTATAATTACTTGTAAAACAGTATGAAAATTATACTGAACACGCTGATATATCGTAATCAAACAAATGAATAAATAAAATAGATTGTTTTGTTTAAACACTAAAAAGATAAAAAGAGTTGAATAAAAAACACTCTGAGCGTGTCCAGAAGGCATTCCCAAAGAGGATAACAGAATTAGTTTTTTATACATGTTATTGTTTTTGCTTTGTTGTAATAGTAAATCGAACTTTTTTTCATTTACGGAGGGTCTCGGCTCTTGAATGGTGATTTTTAAGAATATGTTTAAAAAAATATTCACCACAAATCCAACCAAATAATACAAAAATAATTTCTTTTTCCATAATAAATAAATAGACGAAATAAATAATATACTTGGACCATGTTGTCCTATGTTGTATAAAATATCTTTCATACAAAAGAATGATATTTTATTATTAATATTGATACAAACACTCACATAATAACGTAATACACCAATCACCACCATTCAAATTAAGAACGTTTCCTTTATCGTCTAACAATTTCACATGCATTCGGTCTATATCTACCGGGCCGAAATAAGTTCTGGTATAATCTTGTAAAGAACCACTAAAATCTACTAACAAAGAACCGGTGCTGATTCCGTTTGTTTTCACCGGTATAATAGAGAGAATGTCTGCCGAAGTAGGAGCTTTACAACGATTACTGACTACATTTTGATTTTTGTTTAGTTCATTATAAGAATACAATTGTGATTGTGTCATGACTCTAGGCGCACTTGGTAAAAGAACTTGGACCCCTGATAAATTGATGTTTAACTTGTCTGATGAGATTAAATTACTATTGGTATCGTTTTGAATATTAAAATCTGTGTTTGGAGAAATACATGTATAGGGTAAATCCGGTGAAGCAAACGGGATTTTTATGTTTCCTACGTATTGACTAATAGAAACTAATCCATTATTCAAATGATTTTTGTTATAATCATCCAAAACCAATATTAAATATTTCGTTCCGTTCAAATCAATTACGGAAGAAGCCGCGTTTCCTGACGCGTCTACAATTGTATAAGGAACCCTGAATCCCATCAACCATCCCAAAGTTTGGTTTAAATAAATCGTTTTTAAACAAGAAGAAACACACTGTAATTTTCCTGAATAATCATAAAAGGTAATCACGGTGTTTTGATTAATCGTAAATTCATCTGACTGGCCTGAATGATAGATCCCTCCGTACAGATTGAACGTTAACCTAGCAGTAGTAGCTCCAATACTGACTGGTTGTTGAGAGAAAGTAAATCCTGCATCCGAAAAACTGGTATTTAACGCATCTATAAATTGACCGATGTTGTAGTTTCCTGGATTCACACTTACTTTAATATTTACGTTGTTTTCAGTTATCCAGAAACACGTGTTTCCATAAGTCACATCAATCGTGTACCAAGAATACGGTATTTGATAAGAAAACAGTTTTAAACTCAACACATTTTTTAAAGTATCTGATAAATCTAACGTGTAATCAGTAGAACTACTTTCTGCTCCACTACTGTATTGACGAAATTGACTATCTAGATTGACGAATCGAGTAATCACGTTTTTTAAATTCGGATTCAACACGTCTTGAGAAACGGGTAAATTGTAAGTATCATTCACTCCTAATTCTTCACGATTCATAGGAAGATGATGATTTCCAAATACTTGTATTTTCTGTTTTCTCTGTGTATTTTTATTGTTTTGATTTTGATCACTTTGTTGTGGGTATTCATTATCATCCCAATCATCTTGTTGTTGCTGTCCAGATGCTGTGTTTGCATCATTCCCCATGTTTGAAAATCCTTCTACCGGTTCACTTTGCGGTTTTTGTCCGTCTCCTAAACCTCCTGCGTATTGTAAAAGCTGACTTTGAACTTTACGAAAAAAAGTAGCTAATTTAGGGTTTGTCTTGTCGTATTTATTAATGTACTTGTTTGTATTTACCACAATTGTCTTTGGATCAGGATCGTTTACATTCACAATCGCCATTAATTCGGGTAATGTATAACTTTGAACATCTACATTAAATAAATTCGTATTCTGATTGCTCATTTATTATTATTTAATATCTTTTTATTCTCTTTTTATTCTCTTTTTCTCTTTTTCTCTTTTTTCAATTTTTTTATATTCATTATAATACATTTTTGTAATTTCATAAACATTTGAGTTATTTAACAGTAGAGGTAAATGTTCATCAACATTAAACCGAACATGTTTCTGAATACATTTGTACAAAATGCATTTAGTATTACCAAAAAAATCAATATTATAATTAATCGTGGATTCGATTTGTAAAGTGTCAACTATTTGTTTGCATATATGCTGTATAAGGTATTTCGATGGATGATTCATCGAATAAAATAGTAATTTATTCTTGTAATTATTTTGTATAAAATCGTGTATTGGTATAAAATATGTATTTTTATTGTTGTATGTGTTCAACATATTTGTATACCGTTTTTGTAATTCATGTAAGCTATTTTCGGAAATCATTTCAAGTTCTGTGCTCGTTTTTAATCCTAGATTATTCACATATTTGTTAACATAATAATTAGCCGATAGATTATTGTTATAACATTCAATCATTTTATTGTAATGATAAATATTTGGCTTATCTAGAAAAGTATCATTCCACTTTTTGTAAGTTAAATCAAAATAATAAAAATCAAAATGGCAATTGTTAAAAAAAAGTATTTTACAAGTATTTTTTGAATTATTAACTACATAAGAACTTGATAAATAATCGGTGTTTCTATAATTATCTTCAACCGGTTGTGTAATAATTATATCGCTGTTTTTTATGATATTCGTAAATTCTTCTTTATTTATATTTGTACTAAAACATTCAATTAAACATTTATGATTGTTAGGTAAGTTTAACGTTTTACACCTTTTGACATTTAAAACGCCGATTTGTTTGTTCGTTTTAAATATATAATTTTTATATAATATTATATTATAAAAATTATGAAATATTTGTTTGATGAAAAAAAAAGTACTCCATTATGTGAAATAATGGGTAGAAACCGAAGCGATAAAGGAAATATAAATATTGAACATAATTGGCATAACTACACGACATTTTATTATAGTATATTTAAGGATTTACGCGAGAAGCAATTAAGAATATTTGAATTGGGTTTAGGAACAAATAATGTAAATATCCCATCCAATATGGGTTCCAACGGAAGACCAGGTGCATCTCATGTTGGCTGGTCAGAGTTTTTCTTTAATTCTCATGTTTTTGGCGCCGATATTGATACTGATATATTGTTCAATACTGATAAAATAAAAACATTTTATTGTGACCAAACAAACCCAGAAATTATTAAAAAAATGTGGAATGAACCAGATTTACAAGATAATTTTGATATTATTATTGAAGACGGATTACATACATTTAATGCTAATGTTATATTTTTTGAAAATAGCATACATAAATTAAAACCAAATGGATATTTTATTATAGAGGATATAACGATTCATGAAGAATATTTATTTGAGAATAAGATTAAAGAATGGGAAAGTCAATATAAAGATTGTTTATTTACATTATTAAAAATACCATCATCTCGTAATCATTATGATAATACTTTGTTAGTAGTGGTTAAATCGGCGTTTTAAATGTCAAAAGGTGTAAGAACCGCTTCTAACTGACAATTTCCATAAAATAGAATGTTTACCATTAAAACTATACAATATTTGTATTATATTTTTGTATTATATTTTTATAATATTTTTGTATTATATTTTTGTAAAACTGTTCGTGTTTGTAAAATACAGAATAAATAACTCGTTGATTTCCTTTTTTATATTTATTCCGTTACATTTTGGATGATTCAATAACTTTTCCGGGATTGTTGTCATTCCCGACCCTCTCTTTAAATGGGTTTTCTCTTTAAACAATACATAATCCAGAGCCTCAATAAGTGCAGGGTGATGACGTAAAATAACATCGCGATTTAAACGGTATTTTCCTATAAAAATATAACGACTAAAATGTAAATCGGTGTAAATGCCAGGTTTATTTGTAATGGGATTGTTTTTTACCAGTCCAATTCCTTCAATTTCATTTTTAGTATTATTCATTTCAACAATAAATACATGAGAATCCAACGGGATTTTATGACTCATCGAAAGAGGAGAGCAATAAATACATCCTTGTAATCCGTTTTTTTTACGGAAAGATTCGTTTTCATTCCAGGTGTCGTTATTGAAACGTGTAGAAGATAATGTAAACATGTAATGTTGTTTATCGTTTCTCTAAGATTTTCTTTCAATTTTTCTTATTTCTGTCTCTTTTTCCTTTTCAAAATAACACAACAATTCCTTTTCTAGTATTTCATATCTTTTGTTCTTCAAACTTTTTACAAAAAAATTCCAAGGAGTATAGTTTGAGGAATAGCACGAGTTTTCTTGACAAAACAAATGTAACAAACGAGGGTTGTAACCAGATACCATAGACACGTTTTGAAACAAAGATACCGAAGGAAAACCAGTAGTAGATTTCAAATTCCACATTAACATACGAGGCATACAACCGATCTCTTTAAACATCGTTTGCATGTTTTCATACACGGTTTCTTTATTCTCATCCAATTCCCAGTTGGATAAAATAATGAATTTCATGTTTTTTATATCTTCTCTCTTCATTTCACTTTGAACAATAACACCTGTTATTTTTTGCAAAGCGTCATACAAATCTACATTCAATCCTCTTTCTATGGTTTGAACTTTCCGAATCATATCCACAAAATTCACACTATCTTCTAAATTAACCCACTTGGGAATTCCACCCAAAATCATCATTCTTTTCCCAATAACTGATTTTTCAATTATTTTTAACCCAATCCCTATTGCAACATAGTACGATTCTTCACACGACACATCTACGATTGGTATCGTTTTATAAAACGTATTTGAATAAGAATCATCTTGTTCTCTCCATAGTATAGTCAACAAATCAGATATCGTTTGGACATTTTCTTCGAACCAAACATTATGTGTATGCCTGTCTTTCAATCTGTTTAGCATGATAGCTGCTTTCACTAAATCTCCGATTCCAACAATCCCTTCTCTTTTACGAATGATTTCTGAATTATTTATTTTTCGTATATAGGCTTTAAAATTTTCTCTACATACACGTCTATCTTCTACATCATATTTTTCTTCGCCATTTAAAGTCATATTTAAAAAAGAATAAGCTTGTTTTAACAAAGAAATGGAAGTTACTTGACGAAAATCTATTTCGTACCATCTTTGATTACACATTTTTATTTGGATTGTGTTTATTTGTTCGTTCAATAAAGTGATTATTTTACGATACTGAATTTTATATTTTAACTCAGATTTTACGTGTTCAGCTCTTTCGGTGTAAAAATACTGACAAACCAATTCTTCAAACAACCATCCAAATTTGGATTTCTCTCGTGGAATCCATTTAGACACTAAAGAATAAGATTTCGATTTAGAGAGAAACGTAGTATAATCTTTACGTAATTCAGTATTCATCAGCAATATTGCATAAGAAACAAGTGGATGATTTATCGAGAGGCCTTTTTTTTTTAAATAATGACAAAAATATTTTACGTCTTTCCATGAACCGTATGGTCTGTTATCCAAACTATCCAAATAAAACAAGGTTTTTAGTGCAAAAAGAGCTAGTGTAGGATAATAATGGTTCCATACGTAAATAAGCATATAGGTCAACGCATATTCACCTTTTCCGTCTATAATATCTCGTGTGTAACCGATCATTTTATAAAAAAGAGACATGTAATAAAGGGTTGTCTCTTTATACGTGTAATAACTATAATATAGGCGTAATGCATTTAAAATTTCGCATGCGATTTGCTCTAAATACAAAAGGTCGTCTGTTCTGGTTAATTGAAAATGAAATTGAAATATTTTCTCACGAATATCATTAGACCAAGAATATTCCATATGACCTTTTGTTCCGATTTGTTTTTCTGTATTCTCCATTCTAGTTACTTGATGTATTTATCTTTTTAAATATAATTCCGTTATTTAATATACTTTCCATTATACTTTATACTTTCCGTTGTACTTTATATTTTCCGTTTAACTCTTTAATAATGACGTATTGTTTTTTTGTGTGTCGGTTTATTTAGATAAATTTTTTTAGTAATATTCAGATTGTTTTTACGAGACTGATACAATTGCGCTTCATGAAAAAGAAAAAATAAATCAGTCAAATCGTGAAACATGTTAATAACGGGTTCAAAGGAAATGGCATCAATATGTTTCATGGAAACTAAAAAACTCTTCTCTTTCTCTATATGTTTACTCAAAAAATGCGATATTTCTTCTGGCTCTAAAGAAATAACAAATTTTAATATCGATAAAATAGAATACTTTTTGTTATTGTGAAACGTATTTCTTTTAAGTATTCCAATAATTTCATCTCTTGAAATATAATTCGGTGTTTTCATATAATAAACCTCTTCTCTGATTTTTTCTATATGATTTGATTCATTTATATAAACAAAATGAATATTGGTGTAATACAAGTCTTCCTTGTAATAATCTTTGTATAATATATCTTTTTTTTCAAATTCTACGACCCAATCTGTGTTTAGTTCATTTTCCATAATATATTATAAAATAATACATTATATATTCAAACTAATTGGTTTCGTCCGAAACGTATTCCTCTAGTTCATCTAATCTATCAAAATAATAGTAATCATAATTTGGAAATTTATAATATTTCTCGTATTCTTCTTCCCCATAACTTTCAATATACATTTCTTTCCATGATTCATAACGTTCTTCTAATTTTTCTAATACGTCTAGAAAAGTAGGTTTATACTCATTCATAACTTGTTTTTCTCCGTAACGGAGTGTTTTTATACGTGTGATTGGATTTAATTGTATTTCTACCCACCCTGGGTTTAAAACATCTACAGGCTCTACGTATTCCATTTTTGTTTTTTCCGCGTAATTAAGAAGAGATGTTTCTTTTTGACACGGATTTTCAAAAAAAGAAGGGAAATCTTTGTCATTCATTACAAATGTGGACTTCTTTGCCTGTGTTTCTTTAAAGAAATTTCTTTTGTTATGGTACATGCCTTTATAATATAACGTATTGTCTTTAAATGGTACATTTTACAAATATAATACATTCAGCAAAAAAAGTATTTAAAAAGATAATCGTATAAAATACACTTCCTAACAGCAAATCATTTGTAGTATTCTTTCTCCAAACCAAGGACAAAAAACGTTGAATACATACATACAGGAGGTCGTGGGTGTACGGCAGGAGTATTTACTGACATTTTTTTGTCTATTTTTAAAATATGTTGAATGTATAATGTCAACATTCTTTTTCTACAAAAATTTAAAAAATGTGGAATTAATTAAAAAAATAAACAAACATTTTACTATTGAAGATGGATTACTAGAAAGCTGTTATCCGTCTTTAAAATGTGAAAATGAAAACACTTTAAAGGGAAAAATCGTTCACTTTAATACAACGCTGCAAGACGTGTTAGAAAAAATAAATGATATACCTGAGTGTAAAAGTGAAAAAAAAGACAAATATACAGTTGAAAAAGTCTGGGTAATTAAACATGGTGGTCGTTCTCAAGCATACATTATTTATTAATTTTTTTAGTGTTAGATATCATTAATATCAATAAAATCTTCTTCCATTTTTATAGTCGCCGTTGCGTTTAATCCTGCATACTCTTCTCCGGTTTCTTCTGTAAATTCAATTTCATCTTCAGCGCTAGGTGTTGCATCTTGTGTTGAAAATAGAGTCCAATTTTGGTTCGGTATTTTTTTTAGCATTTCTTTGTTATGGTCCGTATAAACTTCCAACAAATCGCAATTCGCCATTTTTCCAGTACTTTCTTTTCCGGCTTCCCATTCTCTCAATCCAATCAATAACCACGACCCCATACCTATAAAATTGTCTTTTTTTCCTCTTCCTCTAAACTTACCTCTGATATGACATAATCTCGTCTTGTTATCAATACATAAGACGTGGCACATTCCATTCCCTAAATTTTTACTTACTTGCGCATATAATTCCAAAGGGTCTTCCGACACCCTTAGTGCTTTATTACTTTTACTTTCACTCACGAATTTTCGTGCTTGACCTTTTGCTTTACTTCCACCAGTAGTATTCTTTACCATTCTGTTATTATATTTGTATATTTCTAATAACAAACAAAGGATTTCAATTTTTTTTATAATAGAAAACTCAATCGAAAATGACGCATTTTAAACAGATAATCTCTCACGCATTCTTCTTCCACATCCAGACAATATTGATTCCACGTTTTTAAATCCATCGGTGAAATCTCACAAACACTTTTATCACTCACCTCTTTTGATTGTTCATCTGGATAATAATTATAAAGGGAATCAAATTCTTCTTCTTTTTCCTCTGTAAAGAAGATGATTTTTTTTTGTTCGGCAACTATTTTTCCATAGGGTTCTATTCTTTTTTTCCATAGAGGACTATGAGATGCATAGTACAACCAATCTTTAAAATAAGCATCTTGTATGTTTTGCGTTTCTCTCTTTAAACTAAAGAGATTCAGTTTTTTTGTCTCATTTATGTTATAGATACGCGCTTGTTTTAGAATTTTGTGGGCTGGCAACGATTCGCTGGTTTCTATCGTTTCGTACATGACTATTTCTTCAGGTTTCACAGCGACATACAAATTTTTTCCCATACGTAAATCGTTCATTAACGAATAACCATGCATAATGCGTGATAACAATATAATTCTTTTATCTGTATTGCCTGTATTGCTCGTAGACGGTTTCATAAACAAAGTTGCATTTATTTTTTTAGGCACACAAGTAAAGTAATTCAATACTGAAGTAAAACAACTTTTTATTTTATCTTCGGCTAGCTCTTTCAAAAAATGGGCAATTTTAACGTAATCTTTGGATTTTAATAAATCTTCTAGTTTTTCATCTTCTAGTTTTTCATCTTCTAGTTTTTCATCTTCTAGTTTTTCATTTGTTACTGTATTGCTATGAACAATTTGGTTTAGTATAAAAACATCCGCTGTGTATGAACGAATCATAAAATTATTACATATAACCGCGATTGTTTTAGGTTCTTCTAATTCTTTGCATTTTTTATATAAAAATGTTTCAAATGATGGGTTGATAGCTGCATAAAATTGATAATAAATTGTCCAAATGAAATCCGTAAGGTCCTCTTTAAATCCAGAATAATACAACTCATATGCCCAAAATAAAGCATCGTCGTTTTTATTCAAAAGAGAGAACAAGAGCGCTATTTTTACCTCTTCCTTTTCGTACAAATATCTAGTAAAAACAAATTCAGTTTCTTTCATTTTTAGTTTTCATCTTTAGTTTTCATCTTTGAGTATAAAAAACAATCAATTTTTTTATCTAGTGTAAATATATAATGCCGCCTACTGCTTGGAATATGTTTGTGAAAAAAGTTTTCCAGGAAGGTAAAAGTAAGAATAAAAGTTATAGTTTTAAACAAGCCTTAAAAGATGCTAGTAAGCGAAAGGGAGAAATGGGTTCTGCGACAAAAACAAAGAAAACAAAGAAAGGAGGCAGTTGTTCCGTAAAATTAGGAGGCAAACGAAAGTCTAGAAAGAATGGAAAGAATTAATGCAATATTCTTTCATACAATTCATTTATGGAGGATTCTTTTACAAAACTCCAATCAGAATGCTTCTCATATAATGTTTCAAATCTTATATGAGTATTTTCTAATGTTTCTCTCTTAAACGGATTCGGATGAATATTTTCTTTCAATAAAACACACCAATCTTTTATAAATTCGCTTTGAGAGATGTGTTGTACTATATGCAAATACAACAGACTTGTACTAAAATTATCCCATGTTTTTATAAATTGCAGTATCTCATGAATAATATCTGTTTTGGGTTTGTTTATGTATGTACTTAGAAAAGAAACACACTCATTATAATATGTTTCTTTTTCTCTCGGAGAGAAAAATTCTAAAACGGAAAGCGAGCGTGTATAATGAATAGATACCTCTTCTATTTCTGATTTGGTAATGGTTACCCCGTCGTTTCTTATTATAAAAAACAATAATCTTACTTCTAACGGTGTATTTGTAAAGTTTTGTCTATTATTTATTATTTCAGTTATATAATCACTTGATAATTTTTCCAATAACAAACTTCCTCGAAACTCATGCAAAACAGGATTATAATTATCAGAAAAAACAATATTTTGTGTAGATAAATGGAAAAAACAAATCTTCTCTCTTTCTAATATTTTCAGACTTTCTAACAAATAAGAATAAGAATCCATTAAATAAAGCAAAAACACTTTAATATTAGGCAAATGAAAGAGAAAAGAGACAAACGGAATCATTTGGGTGTTTTTGTACAACACATATTTCTCTCTTGTATCGGTGTTTTCATTCTGTATTTTTACAAACTCTGCGTTTTCAATCAGATTGTATCTTTCTCTGTAATATTGAATCTTTTTTATTCTTTTACTGATTAAAAGGCCATTTATAAAAGAAAAATCATACAAAGAAACATGATTTTCTTTTTCATTTCGGATTGTTTCTCTTTGATTTTCTTGAAAAATGTATTTTTCTAGTAAATCCACATCTATTTGTAGATTTTCTTTATCCTTATCCTTTTTATCCTTTTTATCCTTAGTCGCATCGGTTGTCATTTATTCTTTTCAAAAGATACATTTATTTCGTTATCCTAAAATATCTATTTTTATACGTTTTTTTTATTTTATTCTGTATTTCTTCTTTTACTATCCCTGCCTCTAATAATTTTTCTATTTCTTCCCTAATCAATTCCTTATTATTCTTGCAAAAATCCAAGAATCCTTCTGATGGTTTGTAATCTTCTTTATAAATATTGGTTCGAACATGTTCGTCCATCATCTGTAAAATTTCTTTGTTTTTTGCTAGGTATTGCCGTCTTTTAGGTTTTGTCTCTCTTTCTGTTTTTTTCCGAAAATAATATCTGGCGCTTTTAAACATTTTGTCTAGTATATCCCCGTCATACCCTATTTCTTCTAATCTTTTTATCTCGTGAGAAACGGATTGTTCATTTTCTTCTGTCCATCGCTTCCATGCTTCTTTAAAGGTATGTCTATCGTCGTATTGATGAATTTTAGAAAAGACATACAATTCCTTCATAAAATGTTCAGTAAATTTGTATCTATAAATGTTTACTTCATTTTTACTTTCACGATCTGTCATGTTTGATACTTTCTCATGTTAATAAGTATTTCATTTCAATTTTTTTATTTGAATTATATTATGAATAGAGTAAACACGTATGTTTTGTATAAACAACCTTTTCTAGACAGATTTTCACAGTGTTATATAAATATTGTTACTATCAATTTGATTCCTCAAGGACCATTAAGGGCTTTTGTTGGGAGAGCTGAATTCCCACCCTTAAGTTCTTTTAAAGAGTCCTTTTGTAATCGCATATGCGGTCTTGCTTTAAGAAGCATACGCGACGGATACAGAAACGGATACGGAAACGGAAACGGATACGGAAACGGATACGGAAACGGATGTGGTTGTTCTTTTATGTCTGTTGATGAAATACCTGATTTGTTTGCGTTTTTATTATCGAATGGATACGTGATTGATACACAATTGACTAAAATGCTCAATAAAGAACAATTTCAATCCTCTGAACGGGAAATCATTTGTTTTTTTTCTTACGAACAAATAGACAAGACAAAAAACAAATAAATGATTATAAAAAAAAATGATATAATAATGTTTTTTATTATATTATTCAAATGTCTGATTCCAAAATGCCTATTCCTGAATCTGTCTTCAAATTATCGGAAGACAAACAAATTCTTATACAAAATTACATTCAACAACTGAACGAACAACAAAAAAAAGCATATTTGATTGCTTATCATCATTTAGGTTCTTCTTTTAATGTACATAAAAGCAACGGGTTTAAAGAATGGAACGCAAAATAAATAATAGCTAAAACACGCAATACGAGCTCTAAATGTATCCGCATACCTGTATTTTGAATACATTTTCACATGTCTTTATGATTTGGAATGGTTTACAGTATAATTTATGTAATGTTTCACATCCTTCGTTCAAATGAGGCGACACTTCTCCGGTGGCTATTAGAACCGCATGACGAAAAATTCCGCAATCTATTTTTTCAATCAAAACAGGTTCATGAGGGCATACTATTATTTTCTGTTTTAGACATGTATATAAAATATAATTTATTTTTTTATGTACGTTTCTTTCTCTTACGAGTGACTCTTTTTCCACCTTTTTTACTATTGTTATTATTGTTATAATGAGGTTTATTAAATTCACTTATGGATTTTAAAGTTCTTCCACCTACTTGTTTTGCTTGTTGAACTTGATTACTCATATTTTGAGCAGTTGCATTTATAACATCGGCGTAAGCGGTTGTCATTTCCGCGAAGGCATCTGTACTAGCGGTGAATGCTTCTCCTGCGTTACTTAACGAACGTATAGTACCTATTAAAACTCCAACTCCAGGTATTTCTTCTGCGGTATTCAATAATATTTTTACACCTGATTCTGCAATTTTAGAACCTGATTTTTCCGCTACTTCTAATGTTTTGTCAACCAAAGGTTGAATAAAAGGCTCAGACGCTTGTAAAGCAGCGGCACCGATTATTGCTGAATTTGAAATTACTTCATTAAATTCCCTATTAGTATTTTCTGGATTATCTAAATCAACCCCCACAAATTTTCCGGCTGTTTTAATCCCATTTGTGGTAATACCTTTTATAAGTGTAACCGTATTTCCAAGAACTCCTCTAACTTCTTCACTAGCGGATGCTGAATTTTGTCTTTTGTTTTCTCTATCTTGTTTTATTTGTTGTAAAATTTGCTCTCCTGGTGTATTTGGAGATTGTACATTTCCATCACCTCCATATATTTTTTTTGTTTTATTTTTTTTCATGTATTATACTTATATTATGTTTTTTAAACTCTGCAAATGTCATAGAATAATTTTTGTTCATATCTTTTTTTAGTATTTTTTTCAAAATACTAAAATTAGAAAACCTTCCGACACACGTATAATGATTTGATTTTTCTTTTAAAATTATTTTTTTTTCCTTATCAGTATTTGGAACATTTGTAGTATAATTTTTGGGAAAAGGCGCATTATTCACTCTCCCACTTCCTGCTTCTTTGTTATAACTTTTAAAATTGGCAAAGACATTTTTTTTTATTTCTTTCTTTTCTTCCTCTTTCTTTTCTTCCTCTTTCTTTTCTTCATATCTTTCCAATTTTTCTTCATATTCTTTCAACTGCTCTTGCATATCAATATATAATTCTGTACATTTATAGGTCATTACGTATTTTCTACAAAGAGTTTCCAAAAAACGATAAGGAACGGTATGGTCACTATAATATTCGAATGTTTCTTTTTCTGTATTATAATACATAACTACATTCCCTACAGGAGTCATATCCATGACAAAGCAGGTGTTTAAACGCTTATGACGCTTACCTAAAATACAATTCATTACTTCTTCTCTCGTAGAGGTATCTATCATCATTTCATATGTTTCCTCTTCTTCTTTTGTTAATTGGGTTGTCATTTTACTAACCTCTTTTAAATATTTATCTTCGTAATTTATATTTTCTATCTTTTCTACCTTTTCTACATCTGTTTCTGTATCACTATCGCTCTCGCTAATGTATTCGCTAAGGTAAAAATTATTATAAATGATTGTATCTATTATTTTAGAAAAATTCTTAGAATACTTCTCATTCTGAATGAAAAAAATAAAAGAAAAAAGCATACATACATACAAAAATAATATATTTATCTCATTACTTTCATCAATTCTTTCCATTATCGTGATACAATCTGTTTTATTATTTTTAAGCATTTTTACTAATTGATAATTTCTCTAGTCTTTCTGCAAACAAATCTTTGATTTCCTTTTTTAAATCAGGAACATTTATTAACTCATAAGTGTCCTCTTCTGGATGTAATCGGACTAAACACAAATTCTTTACTGTTTTATTGTATTTTTCTTCTAGTATCGCTTTATAAATATTTAATTGAAGCGCGTAATGCCAAAAATTGGAATCAAACAAATGACTTATAGAAGGAGTTATCGCAAATGTATTGTAATTATTTACTCGAGTAATTTCCTTTGAACGTTTCCAATCATAAATAGATAGGGTCTGGTCTGGATTTTCATACACCATATCTATCGTTCCTGATAATTTCAGCTCTTCGTGATAGATAGACCACTCGGTTCGGTAAGGTTTCAAATGAGGAGTATCTTTCAAATAATGAATGAAATAATTCCATTCTTTACTTTCGTTTTGTTCTTTGGTTTCTTCTGATTCTTCTGTTTCTTCTGTTTCTAACTTACATACATGGTCATACAATTCTTTGTGTGTATAAGGAAATGCGATACATGGATTATTCATAAAGCATTCAATCCGAAAATGCAGATTCGTTCCTAGAAAACACGCTTCCTCTTTTTTTTTGTTCCAAAGTTCCTTGATTTCTTCTCTCGTTAATCCCCAGTATGTATGACCTTCTTTCCAATTTTTCCCTTGAAACATTTTTGTAATAACAAGGTCCGCATCAAAACACGGAAAATGAGTATGATTCCAAGTAGTGACAGATGTATATTGGCTGTCAGGGTCTGTTTTAATTACGTATTTATGACCTTCTTCTACAAAAGTAATATTCATGTCCCGTTCATGAGAATTGTATTTTAACACCGGTTTTAACTCTTTTTGATACGATAAATCTTTTGATTTTGACCTGGTTTGCATTATGTTATGATGTATGATAGTATCATAGAAGGGAATCATTTTTTTTATAAAAAGATAATAAGATAATAAGATAATAAAAATATTAAATATTATTTGATTTATATATAAATGAGTTTTGATTTGAATATCCAAAATTACAAAAAACATGAATTAATTCGAATGTTTGAATTACCAGATAATTATGACAGAGCGATTGTAGAAATAAAAGAGTCCAAAATGAAAGAAAACATTCTGAATGATAAAGATATTTCAGAAACAATCAGAATGAAAACGATTCAATTTTTATCATCTGCCAAAAATATTATACTAGACAAAGCAGGCGGAGCAGGAGCAGGCGGAGCAGGTTATGAATTTATACAAAACGTGAATGAAATATACAACACATCTTATGATTTGAAACCTATTAAAGTAGAACAAGAAAATGACCATATGGTTCAAGTAAGAAAAGAAAAACCTTATTTAAGTAGCTATCCGAGTGAATTTTTTCCTGGAATTATAAATCCTCTGAAAAAAAAAGTAAACCGTATTAACTTGAATATAGATACGCGATTTCGAGAGAATTATTATGGTACGGCATCTACTTTTTTTAACATGATTTGTCCTTTACATATTAATAACGTGATGACTATGCAATTGACGGCTATTGAATTACCACTTTCTTTTATGAACGTTTGTAAACAATTTGATAACAATTTCTTTAAAATAACAGTAAACAATATTTCTACAACTATCTTTATTCCGAATGGAAATTATACACCAGACGCAATCATCAAGGTAATTAACAATCTGTTGGTAAATTTAGGAGGATACTTTCAGTATATTGTATTTTTGGTCAACGAAAATAATGGCGGTAACAATAAAACAATCGTAGGAATTAATTCTACTTACACAGGTTCAGAACCGATTGATTTTTCTATTGACTTTCAAGCCAACGGTGCAGGAACCTTTGATGATAGCACTCCGCTGCCCTTAAAATTTGGTTGGCTACTTGGATTTAGAAACGGTGTTTATATAAACAATCAATCTTATGTATCCGAGGGCATTATTGATATGCAACCTACCAAATATGTTTATTTATGTGTAGATGATTATAACAATAACGTAAGTAATAGTTTTTATAGTGCATTTAATTCTTCTGTTTTAAACAAAAATATTTTGGCACGAATTACTTTATTAACGAATGTGTCCTTTGCTACGTATTCAGAAAACAATTTTAATGTGGTTACATTTCCAAGACAATACTTTGGTCCTGTTAATGTTCATTCTTTACAAATTCAGTTATTGGATGCTTATGGCAGAGTCGTTGATTTAGACAATATGGATTTCAGTTTTTGTTTGACCTTTCAAACTGCATATGATATATAAAATATTTTTATATATAAAAGATATGTTTAATAATTCAACTATTCAAAAAGTATTTTCATCCTCTTTTGCTACTGGAAAATCTACCTTTCAAACAAACAAACCTATTGCTGATGCGGGAGATTACATTTCAAGGATAAAAGCAAGAGCGGTTTATTGTAATCCATTAAAATGTAATGATAGACTTATTGTAAAAAATTATAATGCATTACATTTATTAGAAAAAGCGAAATTAGATGAAAAATTGTTAAATAACGTTTCTGTTGGAGCTAAAAATTTAAATTTGAACTTATTCACAAAATTAGATTTAGAGAATGTATGCGTGGTTAGATTGGATCCATCTACATGCCCGACCGATATAAATATAAATAATAATTTTATTACTAGTTATACGATCGACCCTAATGGCGAATTATTTGGTAATAATATTTGTGGATTATATAATTATCAAAGTTACTGGGTGCCTTATTCAGCGAATGACATAAACATTTGACGATACAAACCGGATTTTAAAATATAAAATCTGATTGAATTATTTTTTAAAATACACCAACATTTTTCTATTTTAAAGATAATATAAATTACAAAAATTATGATTATTCTTTTACAAATTCCAATTCTTAAGTTCCAATTCTTAAGTTCTAATTTTTCTATTGCCGTTCCATTCTATTCAACATTTTTTTGGCCTTAACCGATATATTTCTGTATTTTCTGCCTTTGGTTCTTCTCTGCCGCGACCTAATGTACGCAGCATACACTCCTTTTTTAGAAATGGTGCATGTATTTTTTTTACATATAGGAAAGGATTTTTTAGTTCCCAAAAAACATTTTCTCCCACATTTTTGTAACATTACAGTTCTTTGGTGGTAACCTGGTTTTTCATTTTTCCATCCAGACCAGGGATTTTTGCGCGTATTTTTCATTATATAAAATGAGAAAAAGAGAAAAAGAGAAAAAGAGAAAAATGATTATTCAATATTGTTTTATTATATGAGAAGACAAAGTTTCGAGAGGTTAAATCAATTTTTACATTTGTCAGAACACAAACCCGATGTAAATAATGAGAATGAAATTTACCTAAATGATAGCGACGAGAATCGTTCTATCAATTATTCTATTGAAGAAATTAGTGATTTAGAAGATACCAGTGATGGTTCGCAAAAACAAGTTTATAAAAATGGAAATTCACGCGAGTATTCAAGATTGAAATACAAAGATGTAGAAGAACACATGGACAGCATGTACTTAGATGATAATCATAAGTATTCTAACTCATTAGATATATTAGCAAGTTATTTGAAAGGACAGAAAATTATATATATGGAATCAAAGTACTATTCGGAAAAACAACTAAATTATTTAATGTTACCCGCGATTATGTTATCTACTTTAGCCATCGTTATTTCTTCTATCACTTCAAATTTTGTATGGGGTTCTTTATTGATTTCTGGTATAAATGGTATTATCGCTTTTTTATTAGCGCTTGTTAATTATTTAAAATTAGATGCACGTGCAGAAGCACATAAAATATCTGCGCATCAGTACGATAAATTACAAACGTCTGTTGAATTTAAATCAGGCTCTATTTTATTGTTTCCCAAAGAAGGATGTGAGAAAAAAGAGCAAGACTCGTACCAAGACCAGAAAGAAAATAAAGAAAAAAAGGAATTAGAGGAACATCATTTATTACAAAATATACTAGTCAAGACCATTACAGAATGTGAAAAAAAAATAAGCGAAATAAAAGAAACAAATCAATTTATTATTCCTCGAGAGATTCGTTTAAGATATCCCATCATGTACAACACGAATGTTTTTTCTATTATTAAAAAAATAGAAGATAAAAAGAAAAAATCGATCACTTTATTGAAAAACATTAAAAATGAGATTCGTTATTTAAATCATTCGCTTGATTTGGATGAAGATAAAGAAAGAGAGAAGAAGATAAAAAAAAGACTTGTAAAATTATTAAATTTGAAAAAGGATTATGTAAAGGAGATTTTATTATTGAAATCTGCCTTTTCTATTGTAGACCAAATGTTTTTACAAGAAATAGAAAACGCGGAAAAAATGAAACGTAACTGGATGTTCATATTGCTTTTTGGGAATTATCCTCTCGATTTACCAGAACCTCAACAAATGAATAAATTTATTAGTGGAATTATGGACCCGTTTAAAGACAAGGAAAATGAAGATATTTTAAGGAAAAAAATGGAAGAAGAGAGAAAGAAAAAGGAAAAAAAAAGGAGAATCAAAGAACACATGCAAAACAGAAAAATTTTGTGTTGGCCTTTTTGTTATAGCGTTGAATCATACGATAAAGAAAGCAAAGAAATCAAGATGGAAGAAGGAAGATATCAAAAAGAAACGAAAAAAGATAGCGCAAAGCATAAAGAAAAGGAAATAGATATGAATTACGTCGATTTAACTTCAGAGGAAAAATGTTTTCACTAGATCCGGTTAGAACTTTATGAATTTTGTTCGAAAATATTTTATATAGGTTTATTTTACATCTTGATTTTTATACTGTAAATATATGGTTTAAGAACATTTAAGACATTTTATAAATCGTAAAATGAGGTATTGTGTTGATAACATATGTGTAAATATATATATAAACATATATACATGTCTTTTGCTGTATCTGTTATACCATCACCTGTTAAAGTAGCGGTTATTACAGGAATTACAGGACAAGATGGATCTTATCTAGCCGAACTTCTATTGGAAAAAGGCTATATTGTATGGGGACTCATCCGTCGTGCATCAGACATAAACACGCATCGTATTGAACATTTGTACAACAATAAAAATTTAATCATTAAATACGGCGACATGACAGACGGCACTAATTTGTTAAATATTTTGTATAACATAAAAACATCTTCAGATTTAGAAAGACTAGAAGTGTACAATTTAGCGGCTATGAGTCACGTAAAAGTTTCTTTTGAAATGCCAGAGTACACCGCCGAAGCAGATGGTGTTGGAGTATTGAAATTATTGGAAGCCATTAGAAGTAGTGGTTTAGAAAACATCACGCGATTTTATCAAGCATCTACATCTGAATTGTTTGGATTAGTTCAAGAAGTTCCGCAAAAAGAAACTACTCCTTTTTATCCTCGCTCCCCTTACGGTGTAGCAAAATTGTATGGGTACTGGATTACTAAAAATTATCGCGAATCTTATAACATGTTTGCATGTAACGGAATTTTGTTTAATCACGAATCTCCTAGGCGCGGGCCCACTTTTGTGACTCGGAAAATTACACGTGGATTAAATATGATATTAAAAGGGGAAAGAAGCGCGCTTGTCATGGGAAATATTGATGCCAAGCGTGATTGGGGACATGCGAAAGATTATGTGGAAGGTATGTGGCGTATTTTACAAGCCGACGTTCCTCAGGATTATGTATTAAGCACAAACGAGTTTCATTCTGTGCGCGAATTTATTGAAAAAGCGTTTGCCTTAAAAGGGTTTGAAATTTTGTGGAAAGGTTCTGGAATAGATGAGATTGGTTATGATAAAAATACCGGAAAAGAACTTATTTTTATTAGCGAGACTTATTTCCGACCGGCAGAAGTAGAGGAATTATTAGGCGATTCTACGAAAGCCAGAACTGAACTGGGTTGGAAACCTGAATACACGTTTGACGGATTGGTAAAAGAAATGGTGGAGTCTGATTGCAAATAAGTTTTTGATTTTATTTTTTATTGATTTTATTTACGTCTTACATAAAATAATTTATTTACTGGTTCATTATAATGGTCGTTACGAATCTCCGGAAAAAATAATTTATTCGGTTTAGAATTTGTGATTTTGCGTTGATTCGTTATGCATCTTGCAACTCGTTTACAGTTTGGTTGCTTTGGTCTAATGTATTCTAATTTTCCTTGATTCACTTTTAAATTCATCGATTTCAACATATCCTCATAAGAAAATTTTGATGCCTTTTCATTTGTTTCTGACTTATTGGATGATTTGTTGGATGGTTTATTGGATGATTCATTTATAGGCGTTTTTTCTATTGTATTTATGTATTCTTCTATTATATTTGTATCACGTATAATTATAATATCTTCAAAAATATTTATTTTATTTTCTTTTACACCATAGGTGCAGTCTTCGTTGGAATCATAAATTTCCTCTAAATGTAATTCTTCCATACAATTATATTATACGAATATATTATAATTTACAAAATAATATTTGAATATATAAATTGAATGTATATTCAAAATAAAGGAATATCTCAAACTATTATACGAAATAATCACCATAAAGATATGTACCAAATGGATTGGGATACCGACTACGATGGCCATAATGCGAACATTTCAGTTAATGTGTTAGACAAAAATAGATTGACACATTATGAAGCACAATTAGATAATACAGATTTAGAACAGTTGTTTAGTATTCCCAGTATTAATTCACCTCTTCATAGAAGATTAATGAAAGATTTTCCGCGCAAATCTAGAAAATCGTGTAGAGCGCCTGTTATTCGATTGAATTCCAACGAAAACACTTCCTTATACATTCCCAAAGTAAAAAGTACACATAAACGGTCTAAACACACGCGCAAGTCGTATAAACATTATACGCATTTATCTAGTCCGGCAAAAAATGAGCAGCTTGTATTCGGCTCCCCCAATCGTACCAGCAGAAAAGGAAAGGTGTTCCATGTAAAAACTAAAGATACTATATAATATTATTAACCTATTTTATATAATGTCTTTTAGAAAATACGGCGGATTGAATTATTCAGCTAAACAAAATTTTTCTAAAAATCATTATGCTATTTCACATAATGTATCTATTACTGAAAAAGTTCTAGATCAAAATAATTTAAACATACAAGGCACTTCCACTTTTAATGGAAACTTGAATGGAAACGCGGGCTTTTTTGATAATTTAACTGTTTATAGTAATTTAACTTTGTTCAAGACTCTTTCCATAACTAATTTATTAGTAGAAAGCACCTCCACTTTTACGGGAACATCTACTTTTAATAATACTGTTTATTTTTATGGTCCTTTGATTTTTTCAGGAGGATTTACGGTGGGTTCAATTAATTCTACAGGATTAATTACGGCTACTTCTTTCAATCTTAGTAATAATGATTTTAATGTTACTAGTTCGGGAGGTCTTACTGCAGCTTCAGTTAATGCTGGAACTATTACTACTAGTGGGAATGTAGCCGCCGGTTCTTTTGCTCTTACTACGAGTAGTCTTTTTAATGTTGATACTACGGGGAATGTTTACGCTACTACTTTCAATCTTAGTAATAATGATTTTAATGTTACTAGTTCAGGAGGTCTTACTGCAGCTTCAGTTAATGCTGGAAGTATTACTACTAGTGGGAATGTAGCCGCTGGTTCTTTTAATGCTTTGTCCGATTCTTTTAATGTTACTAGTTCAGGAGGTCTTACTGCAGCTTCAGTTAATGCTGGAAGTATTACTACTAGTGGGAATGTAGCCGCTGGTTCTTTTAATGCTTTGTCCGATTCTTTTAATGTTACTAGTTCAGGAGGTCTTACTGCAGCTTCAGTTAATGCTG
>Ga0214919_10000615_pt1 | contig 60264 bp, 64 predicted proteins | sample LL1503_MetaG_FD_177994 | JGI IMG/M metagenome (GOLD analysis project Ga0214919, IMG submission 177994) | Freshwater microbial communities from Lake Lanier, Atlanta, Georgia, United States - LL-1503 | ecosystem: Environmental > Aquatic > Freshwater > Lake | place: USA: Georgia | collected... | reverse complement strand
AGCGTTTCGTTTAAATCCAGTTCTGTTAGATTAAAATAGGTGTCTTGATTTACTTGAAGTGAATCTGTATTAGAACCCAAAGGCGATACAACCGTTTTCCATTGGCCAATAAAATCGGTAGGAGTATAGGTGCGTTGGTCGTACCTTGGTGTAATATTCTTAAGTTTTGGCATGACCCAGATTTGAAATAATTCTACAGGCTCGGTTGGGTTGGCATTAAATTCTGAGTGATAAATTCCTGATCCGGCTGACATTATTTGCACATCACCTGCTTGAATGATCCCTTTATTTCCAGCGGAATCTTCGTGGGCCAGTGCTCCTTTTAGAGGTATTGTAACAATTTCCATGTTGTCATGGGGATGCTTCCCAAATCCCATTCCCCCGGCGACATAGTCGTCATTCAAAACGCGCAATGCACCAAAATGAATTCGAGCTGGGTTATAGTAGGATGAAAAGCTGAAACTGTAGGCGGTTTTTAACCAACCATGATCTGCAGTACCTCGTGTATTAGCTGGGTGAAGTTCTGTTTTCATAATTTTTGTGATTGAAATCTTTATGGAATTATTGAAGGATCTCCAAATATAAGAGTGTAATGAAACAAAATCATTTAATTTAAAAAGAGTCGGGGCTATCTGCTCCGACTCCAAGTTCCAATTAAATTTTTAAACGGAAAATATTTATATAAACCTGAACATGGTTGTTAAAAGACTATAAGTATTGATTTGCGTTGCTTGCGTTTAAATCTTCGAATGCAGATTTTAATCGGGCAACAAAAGTTTCTTCTCCTTTTCTCAACCAAACACGTGGGTCATAATATTTTTTATTTGGAGAGTCATCTCCCGTTGGATTGCCAATTTGCCCTTGCAAGTAAGCTTCGTTGGCCTTATAGAAACCTAAAATACCTTCCCAGAATGCCCATTGCAAATCCGTATCTATATTCATTTTGATGGCACCATATGAAATTGCCTCGCGAATCTCCTCGCGTGATGATCCAGATCCACCATGAAATACAAAATTGATAGGTCTTTCTTCCTTCAAGTCATATTTTTCACGAATAAAATCTTGTGAGTTTTTCAAAATCACGGGTTGTAGTTTAACGTTTCCTGGCTTGTAAACTCCGTGCACATTTCCGAAAGCTGCAGCGATCGTAAATCTGTGAGAAATTTTGCTTAATTCTTCGTAGGCGTAGGCCACTTCAGAAGGTTGTGTATATAACTTAGATGAATCTACATCTGAGTTATCCACTCCGTCCTCTTCACCACCAGTTACACCTAATTCAATTTCTAGCGTCATGCCTATCTTAGACATGCGGCTAAGGTATTTAGCACATATTTCGATATTCTCTTCGATGGGTTCTTCTGATAAGTCAATCATATGCGAGGAGAATAGCGGTTGGCCAGTCTCGGAATAAAACTTTTCACCGGCATCCAATAAGCCATCTAGCCAAGGCAGTAATTTTTTGGCACAATGATCAGTATGTAAAATAACTTGTACACCATATGCCTTAGCGAGTTGATGCACGTGATAGGCTCCAGAAATAGAACCTGCAATGGCGGCTTCTTGATTTGTATTAGCCAAGGTTTTACCCGCATAAAAAACGCCACCGCCATTGGAAAATTGGATGATAACAGGTGAATTCACGGCTTTCGCAGCTTCCAAAACCCCATTGATGGTATCAGTTCCTGTTACATTTACGGCAGGAAGGGCAAATTGATTCTTTTTTGCGATTTCAAATAATTCTTGCACGGCATCTCCGTGAAGTACTCCTTTTTGATTGGCTAAATTTGACATATGTATAATGTTCTTTTGAAATATATTATTTTAATAATAAACAGCTTGATTTATAGCGCTTAGGCTACAAACTTACTAAGATTTGTGTTAAAAATGAAGTGGATTTATAAGAAAAGTACAATTTTTATTTAGGCTCTAAAAATATTTTTAAACTCATCCTTGTTTGTATTATTATTTTTTCTACCTTTGCACTCCCGTTCGACAAACGCAGTTTTTCATTCAGAAAGAGGTTGGCAGAACTTCTCGAATTTATTTAAAACATAAAAATGCGGGTTGGACAGGGATTAAAATGGAGGTAAGTCTCTGTTTTTGTGTCAGAACTGGTATTGATTAATGAAAGTTGAATGCCCGGCCCATTAATTAAGTATTAAGCTACACAAGGTTATAACCGCTGTAAAAACAGTGGGATTACCTTGTCGCCTATCACCAATTCTGTCTTTTATTGTGTTTCCGATCTCGTTGAAGAACGAAGTTTGAATAATACTTACAACAAGCCAAGTTAGCCTTGTAAGCGTATTTTTTAATAAATAAAATATAATATGTCAGGAATTATCGGTAAAAAAGTCGGAATGACCAGCCTATACATGGAAGATGGAAGATCCATTGCATGTACGCTGATTGAGGCCGGACCATGTGTTGTTACACAGGTTAAAACTGTAGAGAAAGAGGGCTATAATGCTGTTCAAATCGGCTACGGTGAGAAAAAAGAGAAGCACACAACAAAATCTTTGTTGGGTCATTTCAAGAAAGCAAAAACAACTCCAAAGAAAAAATTGGTAGAATTTCGCACGTTTGAGCAGCCTTTATCATTAGGGGATGTTTTGACTGTTGAGATGCTTGAGCTTGATACTTTTGTGGATGTGGTTGGTACCTCTAAAGGTAAGGGATTTCAGGGTGTTGTAAAGCGTCATGGTTTTCATGGAGTGGGTGGTCAAACACACGGTCAGCATAATCGGGGTCGTCACCCGGGTTCAATTGGAGCATGTTCATTCCCAGGTAGAGTATTTAAGGGCTTGCGTATGGCGGGTCGTACGGGTGGAGATCGGGTTAAGGTTCAAAACTTACAGGTTTTGAGAATTTATCCAGATAAAAACCTTTTGGTTGTTTCGGGATCAGTTCCGGGAGCAAAGAACTCATACGTAATCATTGAAAATTAGATTTGAAGGGCATAGCCTAAAAAAATAGACATTCTGAATCATGGAATTAGCAGTATATAACATAGCAGGGAAAGACACAGGAAAGAAAATTACTCTTTCTGATGAGATCTTTGGAATTGTTCCTAATGAGCATGTGGTTTACTTAGACGTGAAGCAATATTTAGCCAATCAACGTCAGGGAACACACAAAGCTAAGGAGCGTGCGGAAGTATCGCGTTCAACGCGTAAGATTAAGAAGCAAAAGGGAACGGGTGGAGCTCGTGCGGGTTCGATGAAGTCCCCTTTGATGAAAGGTGGGGGTCGTATTTTCGGACCACGTCCACGTGATTATCATTTCAAGTTAAATAAGAAGGTTAAGTCATTGGCACGCCAGTCGGCATTAGCGGCGAAAGCACAATCGGGAGATATCGCGATTTTGGATACGGTTGCTTTTGATGCGCCTAAGACTAAGGCATACATTGCGATGTTAAAGGCATTGTCATTGGATACCACAAAGACTTTGTTGATCACTCAAGAAGCTGATAAGAATGTTGTTTTATCTGGACGTAATGTTCCTAAAACGAAGGTTTCGAATGCGGCAGATGTGAATACCTATGATTTAGTTAATGCAACTAAATTATTAATTACCACGGGAGCGATTGAGAAGATAGAGTCAACATATAGTAGTAAATAATTTTCAGAACGCGGTTCTGTTATAAACGAAATAAAAAATGGGCATTATTAAACGTCCGGCCTTGACTGAAAAGTCTCAAGCCATGCAAGAAAAAGGCAAGTATGTGTTTGTTGTTGAGTTGACGGCAAACAAGATTGAAATTGCCAAAGAGGTTAAAAAAATGTACGGAGTTGAAGTTAAAGACGTACAGACAATGCGTCAAATTGGAAAGAAAAAGTCCAAGAGTACACGTACTAAAGTTACTTCAGGACGTACGTCTACAATCAAGAAAGCGATTGTTACGGTAGCGATGGGAGAGGTAATTGATTTTTACCAAGGAATATAAGCAAATAATTAAGGGGGTTCATCCCGATAAATTGAACTTTTAAATGGCATCAATTAGAAAATTAAAACCAACAACTCCAGGACAGCGTCAGCGCATAGCGCCAACGTTTGAGGAGATCACGACCGACAAACCTTATAAGCCCTTATTGGAGCCTATTAAGCGTACAGGTGGTCGTAATGCGGATGGACGTCGTTCTATGCGCTATATCGGTGGAGGACATAAGCGTCGTTACCGTGTTATTGATTTTATTCGTGCGAAGCATGATGTACCTGCAACGGTATTGACTGTGGAGTATGATCCAAATCGTACTTCTCGTATTGCTCTTATTGAGTATGCGGATGGAGTAAAAACGTACATCTTGGCTCCTACGGGAATTCAGGTGGGTCAAACAGTTATTTCAGGAGAGAAGGTAGCACCGGAAGTTGGAAATACACTGCCATTGGCAAATATCCCATTGGGTACAGTAGTTCACGCGATTGAGTTGCAACCAGGTAGAGGAGCTGAAATGGCTCGTTCGGCTGGTACGTATGCTCAGTTATTAGCGCGTGATGGAAAATATGCTACGTTGAAGTTGCCTTCAGGTGAGATGCGTATGGTATTGGCTCGTTGTTCTGCAACGATCGGTACGGTATCGAATTCAGATCACATGAATGTGAACTTAGGAAAAGCAGGTCGTCATCGTTGGTTGGGTCGTCGTCCACGTGTTCGTGGAGTTGTTATGAACCCGGTTGATCACCCAATGGGTGGTGGTGAAGGCCGTGCGTCTGGAGGTCACCCTCGTTCACGTACTGGTTTATTGGCTAAGGGTAAGAAAACTCGTAATCCAAAAAAACACACTAATCGTCTTATCATCAGTAGAAGAAAAAAATAGTAGATGGCACGTTCACTAAAAAAAGGTCCTTACATTGATTACCGCCTTGATAACAAGGTACAGGCTATGAATGAATCCGGCAAAAAGTCGGTTATCAAAACATGGTCTAGACGTTCAATGATTTCTCCAGATTTCGTAGGTCATACATTTGCAGTGCATAATGGGAATAAATTCATTCCTGTTTTTGCAACTGAAAATATGGTTGGTCACAAATTAGGAGAGTTTTCACCAACGCGTAACTTCCGTGGTCACGTGGCGAAAAAAGACAAAGGTAAAAGATAAATTTAAAGGCCTTAGGGTCTTGTAATCAGATATTGTAAAATGGAAGCAATTGCTAAATTAAGAAATGTCCCTACGTCGCCTCAGAAGATGCGTATTGTAGCTGATATGGTACGAGGACAAAAAGTATCCAAAGCATTGGGTATTTTAAAGTTTGAGGCCAAAGTAGGTGCGAAATCAATCGAGAAATTATTGCTCTCGGCGGTTTCCAACTGGCAAAATAAGCATGTGGATGCTAAAATCGAGGAGGCGGACTTATTTATTAAGACGATTTTCGTAGATGGAGGGTCTTCAATTAAGCGTTTACGTCCGGCACCGCAAGGAAGAGGGCATCGCATTTTGAAGCGTTCAAATCACATTACCCTAATAGTAGCTTCTTCGGTGGCTCCTATTTTGGAAGAAACTACAGCAGAATAATTAACTATTAGATAAAACAAGAAATGGGACAAAAAATTAACCCCGTTGGATTAAGATTAGGTATCGTCAGAGGTTGGGATTCTAATTGGTACGGTGGAAAGACTTTCGCAGATAAGCTTGTTGAAGACGAGAAAATCAGAAAGTATGTAGCTGCTCGTATTCCAAAAGGATCTATCTCTAAAGTTATCATAGAGCGTACATTGAAGCGCATTACCCTAACAATCAACACGGCTCGTGCTGGAGTGGTTATTGGAAAGCAAGGTGCTGAAGTGGATAAAGTAAAAGAGGAGTTAAAGAAAATCACAGGTAAAGATGTTCAAATTAACATCTTTGAGATTAAGCGTCCTGAAATAGATGCGAAATTAATCGGTGAAGCTATTGCGTCTCAATTACAAGCGCGTATTTCTTTCCGTCGTGCAATGAAACAAGCGATTGCTTCGGCGATGCGTGTGGGAGCTCAAGGAATTAAATTGAAATTATCTGGTCGTTTAGGAGGTGCTGAAATGGCTCGTTCTGAAGGATATAAGGAGGGTCGTATTCCTTTGCATACATTACGTGCAGATGTGGATTATGCCATTTCAGAAGCTTTAACTGTTTACGGTAAGATTGGTATTAAAGTATGGGTTTTCCGTGGAGAGATTTTTGGAAAGCCAGATTTGTCACCAAATGCTAACATGGGCTTGCAGTCAACTTCGGCTGATTCTCGTCTAGGTGATCGTGGTCCTCGTGGCCGTGATGATGATCGCAGAGGAGGTCGTAGACGTCCTGAAGGTGCACCTGATGCAGGTGGAGATCGCAATAAACCAGGTGCTGGCGCTGCAAATCGCGGTCGTGGAGGAAAGCGCTAAAATATATTTGATTTAGATATTAGACTTTTAATAAGATGTTACAACCTAAAAGAACCAAATTTCGTAAGTCGCAGAAAGGCCGCGTAAGAGGCGTTGCCACTCGTGGACACGAAATTGATTTTGGATCATTTGCCATTAAATCGTTAGAGCCGGGTAGAATTACAGCGCGTCAAATTGAGGCAGCTCGTATTTCGGTTACTCGTGCCATGAAACGTGAAGGCCAAGTATGGATTCGTATTTTTCCAGACAAAGTAATTACCAAAAAACCTGCTGAGGTTCGTATGGGTAAGGGAAAGGGAGCTCCGGAATATTGGGTTGCCAATGTACGCCCAGGAACAATTTTGTTTGAATCGGCAGGTGTTCCTTTAGCTTTAGCGCAGGAGGCATTACGTTTAGCCGCTCAAAAATTACCGATGCGTACAAAGTTTGTGGTACGTAGAGATTATTCAGAATAAATTAGCCAGGGTATGAAAAACGCAGAAATAAATAAACTAGGAGTAGCAGATTTGCAAAAGCAAATTCTTGCTGAGAAGGAAACTTTATCACGTTTGAAATTAGCTCACGCTATTTCTCCGATTGAGAATCCGATGCGAATTAAAGTAGCACGTAAATTAGTTGCCAAGTTAGAAACAGCTTTAACAGCGGCATCAAGAGCATAAATTATAATTTTAATAGACCATTTCGAATTTGCTAATGGTCAATTGTTTAACAAGTCCAACCATGGAAGAAAGAAACTTAAGAAAAGTAAGGATTGGGAAGGTGGTCAGTGATAAGATGGATAAATCGATCACGCTAACTGTTGACCGTAAGGTTAAGCACCCCTTGTACGGAAAATTCGTACAAAAAACGACCAAATTAATGGCACATGATGAAAAAAATGAGTGTGGCATAGGTGATACTGTGAAAGTGATGGAAACCCGTCCTCTTTCTAAAAACAAACGTTGGAGATTAGTTGAAGTGATCGCGAAAGCGAAATAAGACTAGTTTGTTATTCAAATTTAAATTTAAAGATCAAAGATAATGTTACAGCAAGAATCAAGATTGGGTGTAGCTGACAATTCTGGAGCAAAAGAAGTTTTAGTCATTCGCGTTTTAGGCGGTACTGGAAAAAGATATGCTTCTATAGGCGACAAAATTGTAGTTTCCGTAAAATCAGCACTTTCTTCATCTAGCATGAAAAAAGGGACAGTTTCTCGTGCGGTTGTCGTACGTACTAAAAAGGAAATTCGTAGAAAAGATGGAACATATATTCGTTTTGAAGATAATGCAGCTGTATTATTGAATGCGAATGATGAGCCAAGAGGAACACGTATTTTTGGACCAGTGGCTCGTGAGTTACGTGAAGCAGGATTTATGAAGATCGTTTCTTTAGCACCAGAAGTTTTATAATTAAGATGACATATTGGGCAACCGATAGAAAGAAGCATACAAATGGAAAAGAAAATAACTAAGCAGACCAAATTGCACATTAAAAAAGGGGATAACGTTATGGTGATCGCCGGTAATGCAAAAGGTAAAACTGGAATTATCAAGGAAGTTTTAATTGATAAATCTCGTGCAATTGTAGAAGGTGCTAATTTGCTGACTAAGCACGTTAAGCCTTCAGCTAGCAATCCTCAAGGAGGAATCGAAAAACGCGAAGGTTCTATACACATTTCAAATTTGATGGTGGTAGAAAATGGAAAGCCTGTACGAACAGGTCGTAAATTGAACGAAAAAGGTAAGTTACAACGCTACTCAAAAGTATCAGGTAAATTTATCGCATAATACAGAATTTAACCGTGGGCCGGAAATCCACAAAATATACTACAATGGCAGTACCTAGATTAAAAGAACGTTTTGTTAAGGAAGTTGTGTCAAGCTTGAAAGAAAAGTTTCAGTACAAGTCGGTGATGCAAGTACCTAAGATTACTAAGATTGTAATTAACAAAGGAGTTGGAGCAGCAGTGTCGGACAAGAAGTTGGTGGACGTAGCTGTAGAAGAAATTACGCTAATTGCTGGTCAAAGAGCAGTGGCAACTATTTCAAAGAAAGCGATTTCAAACTTTAAGTTGCGTGAAAACATGCCTATCGGTGTGAAAGTTACTTTACGTGGAGATCGTATGTATGAATTTTTAGACCGATTGACTACTGTTTCATTGCCACGTGTTCGTGACTTTAAAGGTGTATCAGAGAAAGGTTTTGATGGTCGTGGAAATTATACCTTAGGTGTAAAAGAGCAAATCATCTTCCCTGAAATGTCGATCGATAAAGTGGCTAAAATATCAGGAATGGATATCACTTTTGTCACTTCGGCCAAAACAGATGAGGAAGCTTATGCTTTATTAGTTGCAGTCGGAATGCCTTTTTCAAATATTAAAAAATAGTGGGCCATTAGGCTTTATATAAAACCTTTAAAATTTTTACAAAATGGCTAAAGAGTCAGTAAAAGCAAGAGAAAGAAAACGCGAAGCTACAGTTGCAAAATATGCAGTGAAACGTGCGGCTTTAAAAGCTGCCGGAGATTATGTTGGGTTAGATAAATTACCTAAAAATGCATCTCCAGTTCGTTTACATAACCGTTGTAAATTAACAGGTCGTCCTCGTGGATATATGCGTAAATTCGGCATTAGCCGTGTTACCTTCCGCGAAATGGCTTCCAACGGATTAATACCAGGAGTAACTAAATCAAGCTGGTAAACAAAAAACTTGATTATTTAAATTCATTTTTGTAATTTTGCAGGCCTTTTTAAGGGCTTGCGGCAAATTTAAAAACAATGACAGATCCAATAGCAGATTATTTAACCCGATTGAGAAATGCCTTGAAGGCACGTCATAGGGTCGTTGAAATTCCTGCTTCTAATATTAAAAAGGAGATCACAAAGGTTCTTTTTGATAAAGGCTACATTTCAAATTACAAGTTCGATGATACTTCTGTACAAGGAACGATCAAGATTGCTTTGAAATACAATGCTGTAACGAAGCAACCTGCCATCGTAAATTTGACTCGTATTTCGAAGCCAGGTTTGCGTAAGTATAACGGAGCCGAAGAGCTTCCACGCGTTTTGAATGGTTTAGGTATTGCCATTTTATCTACTTCTAAGGGAGTAATAACAGATAAAGAAGCCCGTACCCTTCACGTAGGTGGAGAAGTACTTTGTTACGTATATTAATTATTGTTTCACGCTGAAAGGAGGTAACTCGTAATTTAAGCATATAGAATTATTATGTCTAGAATTGGAAATAAGATTATCACATTACCTGCAGGAGTATCTTTGGATATATCGGCTGGTAATCTGGTTACAGTGAACGGTCCTAAAGGGACTTTATCTCAACAAATTGATCAAGATATCATCGTTGAGATTGAAGGAAATATATTAACTGTTAAGCGTCCTACGGAGCAAAAGCGTCATAAGGCCATGCATGGTTTATATCGTTCTTTAATCAATAACATGGTTGTGGGTGTAAGTGAAGGATTCCAGAAGGATCTTGAGATCATCGGAGTTGGTTACAAGGCTGCGAATCAAGGAAATATTTTGGAATTAAGTTTGGGATATTCACACATTATTTTCATGGCGATTCCTTCGGAGATCAAAGTTGCTACGGCAATGGAGAAAGGTAAAAATCCGATGGTTACGTTAAGTGGAATAGATAAACAATTGATCGGCCAAGTGGCTGCAAAAATAAAATCATTACGTCCAGTGGAGCCATACAAAGGTAAAGGTGTTCGTTTTGTGGGTGAGCAAGTTCGTCGTAAGGCTGGTAAAGCGGGCGGTAAGAAATAAATTATAAGCGTGGGCCGGAAATCCACACAAACAGGTAAAAAATGTCAACATTAAAAGATTTACGTAGGATTAGCATTAAGCGTGCAATTCGTGCAAAAATAACTGGATCAGCTGAGCGTCCGCGCTTAACTGTGTATCGTTCAAACACTTCGGTGTATGCTCAAATTGTAGATGATTTGGCTGGTAAGACTTTGTTCTCAGCAACATCACATGTTAAAGGAAAGGTAAATAACAATATCGAAGCTGCTAAGTCAGTGGGTATCGCGATTGCTGGAAAGGCAAAAGCTGCAGGAATTACGAAAGTAGTTTTTGACCGTAACGGTTATTTATATCATGGTAGAATTAAATCATTAGCTGAAGGTGCTCGCGAGGGTGGCTTACAATTTTAATAAAAGATATGTCACAATTACAAGCAAAACCAATTAAGGTTAACGAGGGAGAATTGAAGGAGAAGGTAGTAGCCATTAACCGTGTTGCCAAAGTGGTAAAAGGGGGTCGTCGTTTTAGTTTTTCTGCTATCGTTGTAGTAGGAGATGGTAACGGGACTGTAGGTTACGGATTAGGTAAGGCAAACGAAGTAACGGATGCGATTACAAAAGGGATTGAAGATGCAAAAAAGAATTTGTTTAAAATTCCTTTGTTGAAAAATACGGTTCCTCACGAGCAATTAGGTAAATTTTCGGGTGGTTTTGTCTTAATTAAGCCAGCTGCCCCAGGAACTGGATTGATCGCAGGTGGTGCGATGCGTGCTGTTTTAGAGTCTGCTGGTGTACATGATGTACTTGCAAAATCTAAAGGAAGCTCTAATCCACATAACGTGGTAAAGGCAACAATCGATGCACTTGTGAAAATGAGAGCTCCACATAGTGTTGCATTCCAAAGAGGAATTTCCTTAGCTAAAGTTTTTAATGGATAATACGAGTGCTTCTAGCCTCAAAAAAAGAACATACGATGTCTAAAGTAAAAATTACACAAGTTAAAAGCGCAATTAAGCGTCCGGAAGTACAGAAACGTACGATCCAAGCGTTAGGATTGGGTAAAATCCGTAAGAGTGTTGAGCATGAATTAAATCCAGCTATTGCAGGTATGATTCGTGCCGTAAATCACTTAATTGTTGTTGAAAATATTTAATTAACACGCGAGTTACTTTTTAAAAAGTAGCGCTAAGCCAAGAATAAAATGAAATTATCATCACTAAAGCCTGCAGAAGGCTCAGTAAAAACAAGAAAAAGAGTAGGTCGTGGTCAAGGTTCCGGATTAGGTGGAACTTCTGCACGTGGACATAAAGGAGCGCAGTCTCGTTCTGGATACTCTCGTAAACGCGGTTTTGAAGGAGGTCAAATGCCACTTCAACGTCGTGTACCTAAGTTTGGTTTTAAAAATATCAATCGTGTAGAGTATAAAGCGATCAATTTAGATACTTTACAATCTTTAGCTGAATCAGCTGGATTGAAGGTTATTAATTTTGAAACACTTTATACAAACGGTTTAGTATCTAAATCTGATTTGGTGAAAATTTTAAGTAGGGGTGCTTTGACATCTGCCTTAGAAATTCATGCAAAAGGATTTTCTTCAGCCGCCATTACAGCTATTGAAGCTGCAGGTGGAAAAGCAATTGTTGATTAATCTTCTATACCAGACGAATGAATAAGTTAATAACAACTTTTAAGCACATCTTTTCGATCGAGGAATTAAGAGGCCGTATTCTTAATACGTTACTTTTTATTGCCTTTTTCCGTTTAGGTTCTTATGTAGTTCTGCCTGGTGTGGATGCTACAAAATTAACTCAAGCAGGTGACGGTGGGCTATTCGGCTTATTGAATATGTTTTCTGGAGGGGCTTTGAGCAATGCATCCGTTTTTGCATTAGGTATAATGCCTTATATTTCTGCTTCTATTGCGATTCAATTATTGACCATTGCGCTTCCGTATTTTCAAAAAATGCAGAAAGATGGTGAATCTGGACGTAAGAAGTTAAATCAGATTACGCGTTATTTAACCATATTTGTTACGGCTGCACAAGGATTTACGTATTTACAAGTAACTATCCCGAGTGAGGCGATCATGGTTGATCCGTGGTTTTTTAGATTATATGGAGTAGCTATTTTGATTGGAGGAACCATGTTATGTATGTGGTTAGGAGAGAAAATTACGGATAAAGGGATTGGAAATGGTATATCCATGTTGATCATGATCGGTATCGTTTCTCGTTTTCCATCTTCTATTTTACAAGAAGCAGGTTCACGTGGAATGTCAGGCGCTTTAATGTTTGTCATCGAAATTGTCGCCTTGTTTTTTGTGGTGATGGGAGCTATTATGGTGACTCAAGCCGTACGTCGAATTCCTGTTCAATATGCTAAGCAAGTGGCTGGAAGTAAAATGTCGGTAGGTGGCGAACGTCAATACATCCCGTTAAAGTTAAATGCATCGGGTGTAATGCCAATTATTTTTGCACAGGCCTTGATGTTTATTCCCGGTTTAGTCGCACAATCTTTTGCTGAAAAAAGTGAGTTCGCCTCTTCGGTGGCTCAAGCATTTGGTGATTTTACCACTTGGCAGTACAATGCTTTATTTGCCTTATTGATTATTGTTTTTACTTTCTTTTATACGGCGATCTCGATTAACCCCACTCAAATATCAGATGATATGAAGCGTGGTGGTGGTTTTGTTCCGGGTGTTAAGCCGGGTGAAGATACGTCTAGCTTTATTGCTAATATTTTAGATCGAATTACATTGCCGGGTGCATTTATGTTATCGGCTATTGCGATATTACCTGCTGTTGCCAATTTATTTGGGGTCACACGTGGATTTGCATCGTTTTTTGGTGGAACATCTTTGTTGATTTTAGTAGGAGTGGTATTAGATACATTGCAACAAATTGAAAGTTATTTGTTGATGAGAAAGTACGAGGGTTTAATGCAATCAGGACGCGTAAAAGGTCGTTCGGAGGTGATTACTCGTTAAGATGATTTATTTAAAATCTTCTGATGAAATGGCCATTATTCAAGATAATGGAGATATTCTTGGGAGATGCCATGCGGAGGTGGCGAAGGCAATTAAGCCGGGAATTACCACGTTGGAATTAGATAAAATAGCTTATACGTTTATATCAGACCATAAAGCACATCCTTCTTTCCTGAATTATCAGGTTGGAAATAAGAAATACGCATATTCATTATGTATTTCTGTGAATGATGTGGTGGTGCATGGATTGCCTGGTGATTTGACATTGAAGGAAGGGGATATTATATCCATAGATGCGGGGGTGTATAAAAATGGTTTTCATGCCGACAGTGCCTATACCTATGGCATTGGGGAGGTGAAACCAGAAGTGATAAAATTATTGCAAGTGACGAAAGAGTCCTTGTATTTGGGTTTAAAGCAAGCTCAAAATGGAAAGCGAGTGGGTGATGTTGCTTATGCTGTTCAATCCTATACGGAGTCATTCGGATATGGGGTAGTTCGGGAGCTAGTGGGGCATGGTGTAGGTAAAAGCTTGCACGAAAGTCCTGAAGTTCCTAATTATGGACGCAGAGGTGATGGAGCTAAATTGAAAGAGGGAATGGTTATTGCCATTGAACCGATGATCAATTTAGGAAAACGCCAGATCTCAGTAGATAAAGATGGTTGGACCATTCGAACTCAGGATCGCAAACCTTCAGCTCATTTTGAACATACAATAGGTATAAGTAAAGATGAACCGTTGATATTAACTACGTTCTCCTATATAGAAGAAGTAATTAAAAGCTCGACAATATTGTTGAATATTTAAAATAAAACTATGGCCAAACAATCTTCGATAGAAGTAGATGGAATAATCTTGGAAGCTCTTTCGAACGCGATGTTTCGGGTTGAATTAGAAAATACGCATCAAGTGATTGCCCATATTTCGGGTAAGATGAGGATGCACTACATTAAGATTTTACCTGGAGATAAGGTAAAATTGGAAATGTCGCCCTATGATTTGAGTAAGGCAAGAATTGTTTATCGATATAAGTAAATGAGGGTTTTGGCCCATAAATTTTAATAAAATGAAAGTTAAAGCATCCATTAAAAAGCGTAGTGCAGATTGTAAAGTGATCCGTAGACACGGCAAGCTTTATGTAATAAACAAGAAGAATCCTAAGTTTAAGCAACGTCAAGGATAATTCGGATAAAATTAAATGAGTAATCACAACAATTAATTACCTATATGGCTCGTATTGCAGGGGTTGATATTCCCGACAAAAAAAGAGGAGAGATTGCATTAACTTATATTTTTGGTATAGGTCGCAGTACTGCTCAAAAGATCTTAACGAAAGCAGCTGTTTCTTATGACAAGAAAGCTGGTGAGTGGAATGATACGGAAGCAAGTGCTATCCGTGCAATCATCGCCGCTGAGTTTAAAACGGAGGGTCAGCTTAAGTCTGAAGTCCAATTAAACATCAAGCGTTTGATGGACATCGGTTGCTACCGTGGTTTGCGTCATCGTAAGGGACTTCCCGTTCGTGGCCAACGTACTAAAAACAACTCACGTACTCGTAAGGGACGTAGAAAAACAGTTGCTAACAAGAAAAAAGTAACTAAATAATAATCGAGGTAAAACCTCATCCCTTTTTGATTAATTAAATTATGGCACAAGCAAAAAGAAAAGATAAAGCGAAGAAAAGAGTTGTTGTAGTTGAGCAAGTAGGCCAAGTACACATTAAAGCTTCCTTTAACAACATCATTATTTCCATTACCAATTCAGCGGGTCAAGTAATTTCTTGGGCTTCAGCAGGAAAGATGGGTTTCCGTGGATCTAAGAAAAACACTCCTTATGCAGCACAAATGGCTGCATCTAATTGCGCTGCAGTAGCTGTTGAGGCTGGAATGAAAAAAGCAGAGGTTTTTGTAAAAGGACCGGGTGCTGGACGTGAGTCTGCTATCCGTACCATCCAAAACTCAGGAATCGAAGTATCACTTATTCGTGATATTACTCCGATGCCTCACAATGGATGTCGTCCTCCAAAACGTCGTCGCGTTTAAAGATTATTTTGTGTGTTAGGTAATTAGTAATTATTTTCTCTAACACTTTTTTTTCACTTAACTAATTACTTCATTGGGCACAAGAGGCCTAATGACTTTTAAAAAGATGGCTAGATATACAGGTCCAAAATCCAAGATTGCACGTCGATTCGGTGAAGCGATTCTTGGTCCGAGTAAAGCATTATCTCGTAAAAACTATGCTCCCGGAATGCACGGTAAAGGAAAACGATCAAAAGTTTCTGAATACGCGTTGCAATTGAAGGAGAAACAAAAAGTTAAATATACCTATGGTATTTTAGAGCGTCAGTTCGAAAATCTGTTCCACAAAGCTGCTGTTAAAGCGGGAATCACTGGGGAAAATTTGATTAAATTGTGTGAGGCAAGATTAGACAATGTGGTATATCGTTTAGGCATTGCTCCTACTCGTCGTGCTGCTCGCCAATTAGTTATTCACAAACATATTAATGTGGATGGCGAAGTGGTTAACGTCCCTTCATACTCTTTACGTCCGGGCCAATTAATTGGTGTTCGTGAAAAGTCAAAATCTTTAGAGGTGGTTTCAGCTTCTTTAGATGGTCGTTCTCCAAAACGCTTTAACTGGTTAGAGTGGGATGGTGTAGACATGGTAGGTAAGTTTATCGCCCTTCCAGAAAGAGACCAGATTCCTGAAAACTTTAACGAGCAGGCAATCGTCGAATTGTACTCTAAGTAATCATTAACGAATTATTAGAGATTTTAAATAGTACCAATAACGTTTTTTCAGTATCATTTTAAGCTACGAAATATGTCAATATTAGCATTCCAAATGCCCGAAAAAGTTGTAATGGAGAAAGCCGATGACTTTCACGGGTTATTTGAGTTCAAGCCACTCGAAAAAGGTTACGGTGTTACCATAGGTAACGCTCTTCGTAGAATTTTACTTTCCTCACTGGAAGGCTACGCAATCACTAGTGTGAAAATATCAAGTGTTTTACATGAGTTTTCTGCTATCGAAGGTGTTCACGAAGATGTATCTGAAATCATCTTGAATTTGAAAAAAATTCGCTTTAAAAAAGCACAAGAGATTTTAGAGAATAAGGTAACTCTTAAAGTAAAAGGCCAAACAGCCATTACTGCTGGAGATATCGCAAAATTTACTCCTTACTTTACTGTTTTAAATCCAGATTTAGTGATCTGCCATCTTGATTCTTCTAAAGAATTAGATATTGAGCTTTTCATTGAAAAAGGACGTGGTTATGTACCTGCAGATGAGCCTCGTGCAAACGAATTGCCTTTCGGTCACATAGCTATCGACGCGATTTATACGCCGATCAAAAATGTTAAATTTAGCATTGAGAATACCCGTGTAGAGCAAAAGACAGATTATGAGAAATTGGTTTTAGACATTGAAACAGATGGTTCTATCCATCCTGAAGATGCGCTAAAAGGTGCTGCTTACATTTTGATTCAACACTTTATGTTGTTCTCAGATCAGACAATGACTTTTGAGACTCCTAAGGCTGAAGAAGATAATGTGGTAGACGAGGAAATGCTTCACATGCGCAAGCTTTTGAAAACTTCTTTAGCTGACTTAGATCTTTCTGTTCGTGCTTACAACTGCTTAAAATCGGCAGATGTTCGTACACTAGGAGAATTAGCTAAATTAGAAATTTCAGATATGATGAAGTTCCGCAATTTTGGTAAAAAATCATTAACTGAATTAGAGCAACTAATCGATGAAAAAGGATTGACATTCGGAATGGATGTTGCCAAATATCGATTAGATGAAGATTAATTAACAAAGTAATAGGTGGTTTATTCATGTGAATGAACTAACCGCAGCTCGAAAGAGCTTTTAACTTACGAAATACAAAAATGAGACACGGTAAAAAATTCAATCACTTAGGAAGAACAGCTTCCCACAGAGCAGCCTTATTATCCAATATGGCATCCTCTTTAATTTTGCATAAGCGTATCGAAACGACGGTAGCGAAAGCGAAGGAACTACGTAAATATGTAGAGCCTTTAATTACTAAATCAAAGGATGATTCGACAAATAATCGTCGTGTTGTTTTTGCTTATTTGCAAAATAAAGAATCCGTTAAGGAATTATTTGGAATCGTTTCTGAGAAGGTAGCGAATCGCCCAGGGGGTTATACTCGAATTATTAAATTAGGAAACAGATTAGGTGATAACGCCGAAATTTGTTTCATTGAATTAGTTGACTTTAACGAAACTATGTTAGCCGCATCTGCTGAAAAAGCAGGTAAGACGCGTAGAAGTCGTCGTGGTGGAGCTAAGAAAGAAGAAGGTACTGAAGCTATTGCTGCCGCACCTGTTGCTGAAGCTCCTTCTGCGGAAGTGGTTGAAGACGCAGTGGTAGGAGAAGAAGTAGTAGCTGCAGAAGAGGTTGTAGAAGTTGCAGCTGAATCTGAGGTAGCCGCTGAAGAAGTAGCTGAAGTTGCTCCTGAAGTAGTTGTTGAGGAAGAAGCCCCAGCAGCTGAAGAGCCAACAGACGCACCTGCAACGGAGGAGTCAACAGAAGAAAAAGGAGAAGACGCTTAATTTCTCTTACATTTTTTTGAAGGGCTTCAGCATTTGTTGAAGCCCTTTTTTTACGTATTTTAGCATCAAAATTATATAGTTCATATTTTATGAGAATCACTGAATCCACTCCAGCCGTTTTACTTTTACAAGATGGCACTCTTTTTCACGGTAAGGCACTTGGTAAAATTGGGACCCATGGCGGAGAAATTTGCTTCAACACGGGAATGACAGGGTACCAAGAAATTTATACTGACCCTTCATATGCTGGCCAAGTCATTATTAATACCACTGCTCATATTGGAAATTATGGAGTTATTAGTGAGGGAGAAGCGGAATCAGACCAAGTCCAAATTGCCGGAATGGTGTGTAATGAATTTGCTAGCGTACATTCAAGAGCCACTTCTGATGGATCACTTCAAGATTATTTAGCCAATGCTGGAATCGTTGGAATTTCGGGTATAGATACACGTGCTTTAGTACGTCATATCCGGACAAAAGGGGTGATGAACTGCCTGATTTCTTCTGAAATTTTTGATTTAGATGCCTTAAAAATAGAATTGTCTAAAATTCCTTCCATGGAAGGTCTTGAATTATCCTCGCAAGTGTGTACCCAAGAATCCTATTTTTTAGGAGATGAAGGCGCTCCTCACCGCGTGGCAGTATTAGATTTAGGTGTAAAAAGAAGCATATTATCTAACCTGACGGATCGGGGATGTTACCTAAAAGTGTTTCCAGCGAAAACGTCATTTGACGAAATTTCAAAATGGAACCCAGATGGCTATTTTGTATCGAACGGACCTGGTGATCCAGCCGTAATGCCCTATGCCGTCGAAACCGTTTCTAGCTTTTTAGAAAGTGATAAACCTGTTTTTGGAATTTGCCTAGGACATCAAATTTTAGCCCAAGTTTGTGGCTTAAAGACGTATAAAATGCACAATGGCCATCGAGGCTTAAATCATCCTGTGAAAAATTTAGTTACAGGGCTATCTGAGATAACTTCACAAAATCATGGATTTGCTGTGATGATGGATGAATTGATGGCAAGTTCAAGAGCCGAATTAACCCACGTTAATTTAAATGATAAAACGGTGGAAGGCTTACAGGTACATGGCAGAAAAGCATTTTCTGTTCAGCATCATCCTGAAGCGTCTCCTGGACCTCATGATTCTCGTTATTTATTTGACCAGTTTGTGCGTTTATTCTAACAGCGACAGGTTAACGAATGCTTCTTAGAGGTTTTTTGAGAGACAGGCTAGTGGGTATACCCAAATAAATGATTTTCCTTTATTTGCTTAGCTACGGAAGCAGGAACCATTTTTTCCCAATCTCCCATGCCATTTTGAATCATGCCTAATACGTTGTCTGTTCGTATGGTCATCAATTTCTCGTCGTATTTTTGGATGTCTTCTAACTTCTCATTGTCCTTTAAATAGGTCAATAAACCCGCCAAATGCGGCTCAGTTTTAAATGTATTTAAGTGAATGATTTCCCCTTGTTCATTTAAAGTAGGGTATAAATAAAGCTTAATTTTTTGACCAAATAAACTGGCAAATGCACTAATAATGCCTCCTGGCAAATCTTTGTAATGCTTCTCATCAAAGATATATTCTAAATTTGGCATACCCATGATGAGCGCCATACGTAGTTTTGTAAATTGACTTAAATAGGCAACCAATTTGAAATATTCGTGGAAGTTAGAAATCAAAACCGTTTGGCCTAAAGAACATAAAATATCGACTCGGTCCAAAAAGTCTTTTTCGTCAATTTGATTTGTCCCATCTTCTAAATTCCGCAGCGTTAATTCAGATAAAATACAGATTTTATCATCATCCACATCTGCCTCATTTTCAAATTGCTTAACCCCCTTTTTAAGCATATCTAGAAATATGTTGGTTACCGGCCTAAACCGACCACGAATTGCGACAATATGTTTTTTCGAAAGTGCGTCATAGGGTTGCATTACATTTCCATCGGGTCCGAAAACAGCCGCTTGTGCATATCCATGCTTAACCAAGTATAAAGACATTAATCGATTGTCCACATCTTTAAAATCAGGACCCTCAAAACGAATCATATCGATTTCAATCCGGTCTGTCGATAAATCATCTAATAAGGATAATAGTAGCGTCTCGGGGTTATTATGATGTGTGTAACAGCCGTAAATTAAATTTACGCCAATGATCCCCAGTGCTTGCTGTTGCAATATGTTATCATTATCCAGCATGTTCACGTGAATCACTACATCATTAAAAGCGCCATTGGGTTTTAATTGAAACCTAAGGCCTATCCAACCATGGCTTTCATTTGTTTTTTGGTAATTCAATGCCGAAACAGTATCTGCAAAGGCAAAAAACCTCTTTTCATCTGCTGATTCAGTTAAACGAACATTCAATAATTTATACTCGCGGTTAAGCATTTTCATCAACCGAGTCTCACACACATATTTGCCTGAGGCTTCTTCTCCATAAATGGCATCAGAAAATGCCATATCATAGGCGGAAATTGTTTTGGCGATCGTTCCTGATGCTCCTCCCGCTTTGAAAAAATTAGCTGCAACATCCTGTCCAGCCCCAATTTCAGCGAAGGATCCGTAAACACTAAGATCTAAGTTGATTTTTAATGCTTTTTGTTTCGTACCAATGGATTTAACTTTAGTTGTCATTGACGAATTTATTTTGTTGATGTACAAAGGCGTAACGCAATTTAAAAAATTATATCCTCATTTATTGCTTGTTCTTGAAAAAATCCAACTCTTATTTAGTTTTTGGCCAAAGCTTATTTTTGTGATACAATGTCAAACCAGCCATGGGCGCTTCAGATATGTGACCTAATTTTAATTTGTGGCCATTCAAAACTCTTTTTAAAATATCGGAATAATAGAATGCGATCGAACCTGTAAAATGAATTGGGTATTCATGTGCATGTGTGTATTTTAAAATATACAAGGTGCAAAATTGCTGAAATGACTGCTCGATTATTTGATAGCAAAAAAGTTCTCTGCGATGCTGAAATAGAAATTTGGAAAAACTAGCAAACCAGCGGTTGGGGAATTCGCCTCGATAGGCTTTTTCTAAAACATCTAACCTAGTGAGCTCACCAAACCTAGCGATGAAACTTGTGCGTAATTCTTCCGGCATTTCATGATGCAAATAGCTGAGCACTAACTTTTTACCTAAATGTCCCCCGCTACCTTCGTCTCCTAACCAAAATCCTAGAGGAGGAATTTGCTCGGTTATTTTTTGACCATCGAAAAAACCTGAGTTAGATCCCGTGCCCAATATGCAGGCAATTCCTTTTTCGTCCCCGCAACTTGCCTTTGCCGCTGCCATCAAATCATTCTCAATTTGCACGCTAGCCCCCTGAATAATCGCGCTTAAAAATTCACGGATGATTTGTACCTTATCCTCACCTGTGATGCCGGTACCGTAATAGTATATTTGTTCTATTTTTTTGTCGGTAATCCATGTTGAGACTTCAGCTTGCGAAGTGATGATCTCAATGGCCGACTGGTAATAGGGGTTTATGCCTGCTGAAAAAAATGACTCATAGGCTTCGTCTGGTTTGGCTATAAACCTCCATTCTGTTTTTGTAGAGCCACTTTCAATGAGTAGTAACATGGCGGTTATTTAAGTTGGCCTATCGGTTCGAATTTTTCAAATACGTTAGCTGAATGTGGGGCATCAGCCAATTCCTCAGTTAAATCTTGCCCTGCCCAATGCTCATAATGCTTGCCATTTTTCCAAAGCTTGGACGTTGTCATATCATAAATCTTCCCAGCAAAGGCGACCCAAATTTCGGGTTTGTCCTGGCCATTTCGTAAAGCTAATTGTGATTTAGTATAAATGGGCAATGAATTTTCCAAAGTAAAATATATCAAGCACGAAACTAAATAAAATCATTGAAAGACCATTTTTTTAATAAAGATTTTTAATTTTACACGAATTAAATAAGTTTTAATATTATGAAACAGTATATCTTATTTTTAAGCTTTCTTGCAACCCTATTTTTGGGTGCTTGTAGTTCAAAAAGTGACCCAACTCCAGTAACTCCAACCCCCGTTACACCTACACCAGTAACCCCTACGGTAGCTGATTATGTTAAAAAAGTGTGGTCGGCAAATTCTGTTTCATGGGATGGAGTTGTTCAATATTCAAAAGGAGCGACCACTAATTTGGTTGCTGGCTATTCTCAATTTAAATTGGATTTAAGCATCGCTGGGTCCGTTACTTTGACTGAATTTGATGGTAAAAAATTTACAGGCAGTTATTCATTGTCTTCCGATAATAAAAAATTGACTTTAACTAGTTTGACAAGTGCAGAAGGTGCCCCATCGGGAACCAATGGCACGTTAGAATTAACCATCAGCGGAACTCCATCGGCGACCAGTTTAGCCTTAGAAACGAGTACAGCTTATATTAAGGCAAGTAATAAAAAAGTGGCCTTGACTTTAGTAAATCCCTAAAAAAAATGCTTTAATGGGAGCCGCCTGTAAAAAGGCGGCTCTTTTTTATTATATGGAAAAAAGAACGGAAATTGGAAGTATTGGGGAATTTGGACTGATTGAGCGATTAGCTAGGTCATTTTCATCTCATCAATCTTGGACTGCGATTGGTATAGGGGATGATGCCGCTTCATTACATGCGGAGGGCATGGAAGTAGTATCTACCACTGAATTATTGATCGAAGGGGTTCATTTTGATTTATCATATTCTCCATTGCCCCATTTGGGTTTTAAGATAGTTAGTTTGGCACTTTCTGATATTGCCGCTATGAACGCTAAACCTACTCAAATATCCATAGGTTTGGGTTTAAGTAATCGCTTTTCAGTGGAGGCCGTCGAGGAATTGTATACAGGTATAAAACAGGCTTGTGAAGAATATAAAGTGGATTTAGTGGGTGGAGATACCACCGCTTCTCCGCAAGGATTAATTATTTCGGTTTCCGCATTAGGATTGGTTGACGCAAAGAACCTCACAAAAAGGTCCGGTGCTAAGCCCAATGATGTGATTTGTGTGACCGGAGATTTGGGTGGAGCGCTAATGGGTTTGCAATCGTTGGAAAGAGAGAAGCAAGTGTATCTAGCTAATCCAACCATGCAGCCAGAATTGGATGGGAAAAGTTATGTGGTATTGCGCCAATTAAAACCTGTGGCACGATTTGACATCATTCATGAATTAAGTGAAATCGGGGTGGTGCCAACTTCCATGATCGATTGTTCCGATGGATTAGCTTCTGAAATTATTCATTTATGTAATGCCTCAAATACGGGTGCTAGGGTTTTCGAGAAAAATATTCCTATTGACGACGAAACGTATTTATCGGCCACTGAATTTAATCTAAGCCCATTGACGGCGGCATTAAATGGGGGCGAAGATTATGAATTAGTATTTACCGTATCTCAAAAGGATTTCGAGAAAGTTGAGAAAATAGCCGATGTCACAGCGATAGGGTATATGACCGACGTAAAGCATGAGCGAGTGCTCGTGATGAAGTCAGACCAAATTGTCGATTTAACTGCGCCAGGCTTTGGCGAAAAATAAAATATGGCGGTAGCAATCATGCAACCTTATTTTTTTCCTTATTTGGGCTATTTCCAACTAGTTCAAGCGGTCGATCATTTTGTCTTTTATGATGATGTGATGTTTATTAAAAAAGGCTGGATCAATCGGAATAGAATTTTAATGCAGGGGAATGAATTTCTATTTACCATTCCCTTAGAAAAACAAAGTCAAAACAAAACGATCAGGGAATCAACGGTCTCTTGGGGGAAAGAGTTCCCAAATAAATTCATGAATCAATTAGATTCTGCCTACAAAAAAGCACCAAATTATACGGAGGTTAGGGATCTAGTCGATCAGGTTTTGCATAGAAAATTTGAGAGTTTGGCGGATTTAGCTAGTGAAAGTGTTCAAGCCACTTGGGCCTACCTGGGTTTAGATAAAAAATTCTACCAGAGCTCTGAATTATCGGTTTCTAATGACCTTGGCCGCGCTGAAAGGTTAATTGAAATCACAAAATCGCTAGGGGAATCTAGCTATATTAACGCAGTTAATGGGCAAGAGTTATATGAAAAAAGATTTTTTAAAGAAAATGGCATTGATTTACATTTTTTAAAACCCAATCTGAATCCTTATCCACAGGGGAATATAAAAGAGTTTGTTAATGGACTTTCGATGATAGATGTTTTGATGTGGAATAATAAGGAAGAGGTTGTTCAATGGTTGGGAGATTCTCAATTAATTTAAGTATTGATTTCCCGTTTAATAAATTTTGGTATCATTTTATGAATATATTGGTAACTTTGTAGATTAAATTTTAATAGATTTAAATTAGTCAATGACTCAGTCTTTATTCATTCGTCGTTATTCAAATCGGTTCCTGTCTAGGTGGTTAGTTCTTGCCATTGATGTCATTATTGCCATTTTCTCCTTTTTAGTAGCTACTGCTTTACGGTTAAATTTCAGGTATGAGGAACTTCATTTGGATGTTTTCATTTACCATTTTGTTTTCTTGTTAAGTATTCGTTTCATTACATTTCTATATTTCAAGACCTATTCAGGGATTATCCGGCATACGAGTATTGAGGATGCGGTATTAATCTTAAAAACAATCTTTACCGGTACGATGGTGGCCGCTGTGATTTCACTCGCGATCAGGTATTTTTTACAAGTGGAAACTTTGATTTATGTGCCAATTTCCATTTTGGTTATTGACTTTTTCATTTGCTTATTTTTATTGGTGAGTCTTCGATTCATGGTTAAAAAGTTTTATGAATCCTTTATAAATGAGTTTAAGCCTGCGGTAGGAGTATTAATTTATGGAGCGGGGTATTCTGGTTTGTTGACCAAAAATGTGATTCAAAATGACCGAGGAATAAATTATCAAGTACTTGGATTTATTGACGATAATGATTCTAAAGTTGGTAAAACCATCGAAGGAATCAGGGTATTTAATTTGGCCGAGGCCTTGGATAAGTTTGTGGATACATATGAAGGACTTCAGGTCATTATGGCCATTAAAAACATAAATATACAGGCTAAGAGAAAAATTTCTGATGTGTTTTTGGATCGAGGTGTTGTGGTTAAAACATTGCCTCCGGTAGATAAATGGGTAGGTGGAGAGTTTGCGATCAATCAGATTCATAATGTTAAAATTGAAGATTTATTAGGTCGTGAGGAGATTCAGATGAATAATAAGATGATCTCTGAGGAAATGAATAGTAAATCTATTTTAGTTACGGGCGCTGCTGGGTCTATTGGCTCAGAGATCGTACGCCAATTGATCGCCTATTTCCCTTCAAAAATTATATTAGTAGACCAAGCAGAGTCTGGGTTATTTGATTTAGAATATGAATTGGTAGGACGAATTCCTTCCAATACAGAGATTGTTGTGAAGGTAGCTGACGTGTCTGACATTAATCGAATGTCCTACATTTTCCGGACGCATAAACCATCCATTGTTTTTCACGCGGCAGCCTATAAGCACGTGCCTTTGATGGAAAAGAATCCTTACGAAGCTGTTAAAATCAATATTTTAGGGACGCGTATTTTAGCAGATTTAGCCGCTGAAAATGCGGTAGATAAATTTGTGATGGTTTCGACAGATAAAGCTGTCAATCCCACGAATGTAATGGGTGCCACGAAGCGATTTGCCGAAATGTATACTCAGTCGATGAATCAGTTGGAAGGTATGCATACCAAATTTATTGCCACTCGATTTGGTAACGTTTTAGGGTCAAATGGTTCTGTTATTCCATTGTTCAAAAAGCAAATTGAACGAGGGGGCCCTGTGACTGTTACCCACCCAGATATTACCCGCTATTTTATGACCATTCCTGAAGCTTGCGAACTCGTATTAGAGGCGGCTACCATGGGAGAGGGCGGTGAGGTTTTTGTCTTTGACATGGGAGAATCGGTTAAGATTATTAACCTAGCCAAAAAAATGATAACCCTGAGCGGAATGCGTGTGGACCGTGATATCGAAATTAAATTTACAGGTTTACGTCCAGGTGAGAAGTTGTATGAAGAACTTTTAAGTACGGATGAAAATACGCTGCCCACGCACCATCCTAAAATTTTAATTGCCAAAGTGAATGTGCCAAGTTATTCCTACATGGATATTCAGATGAATCTCATGCAGGAGGTGTTGGACGAGGGAGGAAATAATAATGATCTCGTTTCGAAAATCAAGGAAGTAATTCCTGAATATAAATCAAATAACTCAATTTTTGAGAAGTTGGACAAAGTAACTGTCAACATCAAGCGCGGGACTAATTTTTAGTCCACTTTTTGATAATCCCAATCGCCAATAAAGTAAATAAAGGTGCCATGATGATGTCTATGGTATAATGTACATGTTGGATTAGCAGTAATAAGGCTAGTATTAAACTCAAGAGGATCACCAGAATTTTTTCTTTTTTGAGCGGTAAAAAATAACACGCAAACACCATGGTAGCAGTATGTCCTGAAAAGAATAGGTCTTTTGTGATAGGCATGTTTTCCCCATAAATGAACATGGCTGCGACTGGGTCGTGTAAGTCGACAATCCCTAACGGAGGATTTAAGGCAACCCAATAAATGGTTAAGAAACGAAAGACTGTTTCCAAGTTAAATGCCCAAGCAAACCAAACAAATGTTTTTGGTGTGGCTGACAGTCGGATGATTAAATAAATAACCGTGCAATAAATGATTGAGAAAATGGGGTAAGAAACGTTTTTTGCTGGGATATGCTCTAATATAAAATCGTTTAAAACAATGCCTTCCCGTTGTTGGACCCATTCAAAATAAGTGGCTGCTTTCCATGGAAAAACTGAAAATGAAAGGATGGCCAATGAAAAACTAAGTCTGAATGATGATTCTTTCCATGCCTCACCCCAAGCCCCTCTTATAGAATTTATAAAACCTTTCATTCAGCTTTTTGTTATATTTACGCGTTGCAAAACTACTAAAATAAAAAACATGATGAATCGTTGGATTAAAAATGTAAGCTTCGTTTTAAGTATAATTCTGGGTTTTGTTCATTTTTCTTGCGGAAACGCTACAAATACAAAAAATAAAAATACAATGGAAGAATCACAAAACTTATCAGGGGCTAATTTAGAGACTGTAACCTTAGGTGCAGGGTGTTTTTGGTGTGTGGAGGCAGTTTACCAAAGGTTAAAAGGGGTCAAAAGTGTAACCTCTGGGTACATGGGTGGCAAAATGAAAAATCCAAGTTATCGAGATGTTTGTACAGGGTTAACGGGTCATGCTGAGGTGTGCCAACTAGTCTACGATCCTAAAATCATTTCTTTTGAAACTATATTGGAGGTGTTTTGGCAAACACATGATCCTACCACGTTGAATAGACAAGGTGCCGATGTGGGCACCCAGTATCGATCTGCCATATTTTATCACAATGAAGCTCAAAAGGAAGCTGCCATCGCATGGAAGACAAAATTAAATGCCCAAAAAGTATTCCCAAATCCTATTGTAACTGAAATTAGTCAAGCATCTCTTTTTTATACGGCTGAAGATTATCATCAAAATTACTTTAACCAAAATGGTGATCAACCCTATTGTCAAATTGTGATTAAGCCAAAAATGGATAAGTTTTTAAAAACGTTTAAAGAGAAACTTAACTAAAAACCTCCCTTGTCATAAAAACTTCTCCTCCGAGAAATTTTTAATTCTTGAAGTAAGGATGATTTTACCCGTAGGTCAAAAGAATAATTTGACGCACGACCATAAAATGGACTTGCAATGGGGGTCCAATTGAAATTCAATTCCCAGCAGTGTAGATCTCGATGCACCGACATATTCGTGTAGGTAAGTCCACTATACTTGAAATCATATCCTGAGCTCATAGAAAATTTCCATTTTTCTGTTAGGCTCAAATCTCCTTGAAACGTTAAACCACTAATTTGTTGAGCAGCTGCTAAACCCATCCTGTTCATGCTAAACTGGTAACTAAACGAAAATGTCCAAGGCACATTCCAATCAACATAGTCATCAATATTGCGATTTATTTGTTTCATTTGGGCTTCAGAAGCATTCGTACTGGTCTTTAAATCTTTTGACTTAGCGGGGGCAAACCTTCGCCCAATGGAAAGGTTAAGTGCCGTTAATCTCGCTAGCCCTTCCCCTTGACTTAGCATTAAATCAGGAGTTCTCCTTCCCACATCGAAAAATGAGTTGTCTTTTACGTATAAGTAGGGATCAAAACTCCCCCCTACGTTTATATCAAATTCACTTACCCTTGAGTTTGCATTGAAATTTAAATTGGACAAGGGAAATTCTTTTGCCAGCAAATTATAACTTCCATTCAATCCAAAATTATCAAGAATCGTAATTTTTTCATTTTGTTTGGTCGCGGTATCCGATTTAGTTTTCAATTTTGCCTCTAGCGTATTTTGAAGTCCAAAACTGATACTCCCTGAAGCGCCTCCATAACTCATCTGCCTTGGGTCAAAAGTGCTAATCCGCCGAATATCTCCGACCTGTTCTACTCCCTGATTATTAATAAATTTGCGATTGTTGATTCGAACATCTTGATAATACCCATAAGTGGGATCCGAATAATCTGGTGTATAGCTTAAGCTAAAACTAGGCGCTATCGTATGCCTCAAGGCCTCTAATCTTCCTTTTTTGAATCTAAGCGTACCATAAATCCGAGTGTTCATACTTGCCGAAAATGAAATTTGTGAATTGAATTTTGGCAATCCTCCTATGGTATCTATTCTGACGGTCGAATCACTTTTCATATAGGTGTACTTGTACGACCTTGTGTACATATTTCCGGACCAAGAAACTCCTGGAGTTAGGTTCACATATTTATTTAATTTTAAATTGGGCAAGGATAATGGAATACTATAATTGAATTTTGTTTGTGCTTTTTCCCATAGCAAAGGAAGTGTGCTTGCGTCCACAGGAATGACTCCGGGAGGTAAATCATCCATCGTTTTAGGTACAAAAGGTCTCTGAATGACCCCTCTTTGGCTGTTGGTCTCCCTAGGATACACATCAAATTCATATCGAGTATAAGGATCGGACACTTGATTTGTCATACTGATACCCCCAGAAAAATCAAGTCCTAACCTAAATTGATCTAAAAATTGGTCCCCTAATGAATTTTTTCTTTTAAACGGTTGAAATTGATTTAGGCCAAAATTAAATTCAGTCCCTGCATCAAAAACCCGAGTGGTTGTATTTTGATTAATACGTAAACTGATTCCTGTTCTTATAGACTGTCCTATATTTTTGGTGTATTGTACGGATGACCCAATCGTATTGGATAAATATTGTTGGCTATTATAGGTATTAAATTGATTGTAGGAATTTGAGGCAATATTAACCGAGGCCGAAAAGCTTGAATTCCCCCTGCTTTGAGGGCTATGCGACCATTGTAAAGCAAAGTCAGTTCGTTTGGTGGGAGAAAATTCATCCCCATTCGTGTTGCGATTAAATGCTAAGTTGAAGCTACCAGCGAACCGATAACGCTTATTATATTGCGAGTTAGCTCCTAATCCCCAGCCACCTTTCGAGTAAATTTGGCCCGTAAATCGAACGCCAATATTTTCACTAGCTGCCCAGTAATAACCCCCTTCTCTTAAATAAAAACCTCTACCTGTAGGTTCTTCTCCATAAGTGGGCACAATAATTCCCGATTTACCCGCTTCTTTAGGTTGAGAATAAGGAAAAAATCCAAAAGGAAGCCCAATGGGCAATGGAATATCATTAAGCTCAAAGTGAAAGGGCCCTGAAATAATTTCTTTTTTTCCGACGACTTTTATTTTACTCGCTTTAATGTGGAAATGGGGATGTGTTAAATTACAGGTGGTATAAATGGCATTTCGGATATATAGATTGTCCTCCTCGTCTTTTTTTACCGTTTTTCCTTGAACAAATCCTTCCCCTTGCTGAGTGACAATCGCCTTTATTGATGCACGTTTTGATTTGAAATTATAGCGAACTTCTTCCGAGTCATATTTATCTTGACCTTGTGTAAATACGGGAAGGCCTATTATTTTTTTTGTTGCCGTGTCTAAGGTTCCTTTGGCAAAAACCTCATTTTTTGACCAATCTAACCTAATATAGTCCGCTTCTAAAGCGATATTGCCATATTTTAATTTTGCCCCTCCATATAAATTAACCACTTGTTTTTCCGCATCTAAAACCGTCGAGTCAATGGCTGAATAAAAAACGGTCGTTTCTAGGTCGGTCGTTTTTGATAATGAGTCTTTAGGACTGATTGATTTTTTGACCGAATCACCCGAAATAACTCGTTGGGCGCTAACATCTGTTAGGCCAATGAATATTCCCATGCATAGCATGAAAAGGCAATATGTGGATTTATTTATCAAATGGAATTTAAAAATTATAATTATCTTTGTTTGTAAAAGATTGACAAAATTACATGATTGCGTGGTACCTAAGTGTATTAATTAAAAAATAATGTTTTCAACGGTTCGACATATTTTTATTTTTTGCTTAGCCCTATTATTGATATCGGCAGTAAATCCGACTATTAATTCGATCAAAAAATCCCCCAAAAATTCGCTTAAAATCGTTTGCTTAGATGCCGGACATGGAGGGAAAGATCCAGGTTGTATGGGCCCTAAGGGATCCCATGAGGGCAAAGTGACGTTAAAAATTATTTTGGAATTAGGCCGTCAACTAAAAGAAGAATACCCTGATTTGAAGGTGATATATACCCGTGATTCGGATGATTTTGTTGAATTGAATGAGCGCGCCAATATCGCTAATCGGAATAAAGCAGATCTTTTTATTTCGGTACATTGTAACGCAGCGGCCAATAAATCTGCCTATGGAACCGAAACTTACACGATGGGTTTACATAAAACAGATGGGAACTTGAATGTAGCTAAGCGTGAAAACTCGGTAATTTTGCAGGAAAAAGATTATCAAACTACTTATAGTGGTTTTGATCCTAACTCTCCCTTAGCGCATATTATGATGGCAAATTATCAAAGTGCGTTCATGGCTAGTTCAGTAAAATTTGCTTCAAAAGTAGAGGAGCAATTTCTGAAAAATTATCAAAGAAAGAGTTTTGGAGTTAAGCAAGCAGGGTTTTTGGTGATATGGAGAACGGCGATGCCCAGCGTTTTGATTGAAACTGGATTTTTAACCAATCCAGACGAAGAAAACTATTTAGCCTCTGAAAAAGGTCAAAAGGAAGTTGCCGAAGGAATCGCGAAAGCATTTAAGCAGTATAAAGAAGAAATTGAACGATAGAGATATATGTTGAAGAGCAACGAACTTAAGGTAGGGTTTTTAGCGCTTATGGCGTTTTTAATCCTCTATTTTGGATTTAACTTTTTGAAAGGGAATGATATTTTCTCGGCTTCAAAAACGTATTATGTTCAATACGATAATGTAGATGGCCTAATGGCTTCTAATCAAGTGATGGTGAATGGGGTAGAGGTTGGTAAGGTTAAGAAGGTATCCTTGGTTCCAGATAAGGGGAATAAAATTTTAGTTGAGTTGCGACTGAATAAATCACTTTTAGTTCCTGATAAATCCATTGCCATTCTTTCTGATGGAGCTTTGCTGGGGGGGAAAATAATTCGGCTTGAGCTATTGGGCAGCGGTACTTTGCCTGAAGGGTCATTCATTTCCGCCATGAATGAGAAAGGCTTAACGTCCTTATTGAAAGAACGCGCGCTTCCGGTAATTTCTAATGCAGATTCATTGTTGATTTCATTCCGTCAAATCAGCAAGAAATTTGATAATACAGGAACCTATTTAGATGCCTTATTAAAAAATTCAAATACGGCTGTGGTAAATATTAATGGCTCTGTGACTGATTTAGTGGCTGAGAACAAGGCAAACATCAACCAAATTACGGGTAATATGCGTGCATTGTCAGTCAGTTTAGTGGAAACTGAAAAGCAATTAAAACCCTTGCTGACTAAGTTCAACACGATTGCGGATTCATTGCAGGCTATTAAAATTGGCGAGACCTTAAACTCGGCGAATAAAGCAGTTAGCTCGCTTCAAAGAATTGTTTCTAAATTAGAAAAAGGGCAGGGAACGGCAGGTAAATTATTGATGAATGATAGCTTGTATGTAAGCTTAAATAAGGCACTTTTAGATTTAGACAAATTACTAATGGATGTAAGGCTTCAGCCAAAGCGTTATGTTAATATTTCTGTTTTTGGCAAAAAAGATCCGGGACCAACACCCGACAAATAATAATTAATTTATGACGACCCAACAAGTAATAATTTCGGCATCGCCGGAACAAGTGGATATTTTGTTGGCGGAATTGGGGGAAATACATTTTGATATTTTTGAAGATTCGGATACCGGTTTGATAGCCTATTGTCAAACAGATTTATTTAATCCAGCACATTTTAAGGAAGTAATTACAAGATATGAGGTTTTAGGACCCATTTCTTTTCAAATAAATGAAATAGAAAAACAAAATTGGAATGCAGTTTGGGAGTCAAATTACGATCCCATACGAATTTCGAATCAAGTATTTATTCGGGCAAATTTTCATGAATCAGAGCCAGGGTATGCGATGGAAATCGTCATTAATCCCAAAATGTCTTTCGGGACTGGACATCATGAGACAACTTTTTTAATGACTCAGGCTTTATTTGAGATTGACGTACAAGGAAAATCGGTTTTAGATGCCGGAACTGGAACAGGAATCCTCGCCCTAGTTGCCACTAAACGGGGAGCGCAAGATGTAAAAGGATTTGACATAGACCCTTGGTCGATTGAAAATTCAATTGAAAATGCGGGATTAAACCAATGTGAAAACATCATTTTTGTTGAAGGTACAATCGTGAATGAATCATTGAAAAAATATGATGTGTTATTGGCCAATATCAACCGCAACATTTTACTATCTGAAATGCATGAATATTCGGAAAGGATTGTTGACGGAGGCCTATTACTTTTAAGTGGATTTTATGTAGAGGATGTGCCGATGATCGTGAAATCGGCTACTGAAAATGGACTTTTATGTATTACTCAAACAGAGAAAAATCGTTGGACCTGCCTCAAACTTAAAAAAATCTAATTTGTGATTTTTTGACATTTTACTCTATTTTTTCTAGTATTTAAATTTAAACCCTTATTTTTGAAGGTTTTACTCATAAAACTCAAGCATTTGGGTTATAAATGAATACATGAAGATCTCACCCAATAAACCTTTTCGGGTAGTTTATTCTATTTTGTCTCATGAATTTCTCGGATATTTATTCGAGGTGTTTGTTGTGCAATTGAATGAGAAGGGCCAATTGACATGGGAGTACCAAACTTTAACGGTGCGTAATTTTCATGAATTCGCCCATGGACTTGATGAGCGGGATGAGGCAGCAGTTAAATTGATTGAGGGGATGAAGCCCGCTGCTATTTTCGAAAAATTTAATACATCCAAACGTAAGACCATTGAGGAGTTTTATTTAAAAACGTTTGATGCGGAGAAGGGTGAAAAGGAAATTCAAGAAGCTGTTCAGTCGGTCATTGAAAAGCGCAGAGCTCAAATATTTGATCTCATTTGCCCAGATAAGACATTGTTTATCATGGGGAATGATGGAAATCCAATGCGCCAATCCATTGAAATTCAAGCTGAGCCCGTTGAAGTATTATTTCACTTCATGCGTAACGAGGAAAATACACACTATTTCCCTACGTTGAAGTATTTAGGCGCTAAGTTAGAGTTTCAGTATAAAGACGCCATGATTCTATGTGATGAGCCAGCATGGATGTTATTGAATCAAAAGCTGTATCATTTTAAACCCTTATTAGAAGGTAAAAAGCTGCGTGCTTTTTTGAATAAAAAATTTGTAGTCATTCCGAAAAATATGGAGGAAGACTATTTTCGCAAATTTGTGAAGGCGATGGTTGCCCGTTATCCTATTTATGCCAAAGGTTTTGAGGTAATTAATACGGAGAAAAATTGCCAATTTTTATTAACCTATGGTCCAATTACCCCACGATTAGATGAGGAAGATAAGTCGGCGGCTAAAAAAGCAGCTGCTTTAGTAGCTGCAGATCGCTGGAATTTTGTCTTATCATTTCAGTATGGGAATAATCGATTTCCTTGGGATGGCTTATCGGCGGAGGCCAATGTTTTATTTGAGAAAAAGGGGGAAAGTTATGCTTTTCAAAAAATCATGCGATCCCTGACTAAAGAAAAGAGAGCATTTCAATACTTAAAGTCTATTGGACTACCTCTGGAGCAAGATGGTCGAACGTCAATCTCACGCTCTGATGCGGTTCAGTGGCTGACTGAGCATAAACAAGATTTAGATCAAGCGGGTTACTTGGTTCAATTTCGAGGGGATGGTCAGGCGCCACGTTATTTTTTAGGCAAGCCGGAAATTAAGATAAGGATTGGGGAAAAATTAGATTGGTTTGATATTCAAGCTGTTATTTCTTTTGGGACATTTCAAATTCCATTTTTAAAAATACGCCAGCTCATACTTGCGAAGAAGAAAGAATTTCATTTGCCAGATGGGTCGATTGCCATTATACCTGACAATTGGTTTCATGATTATCAGGACTTATTCTATTTTTCAGAAACGAGACCTGGGGAAGAGGGTGTTTATTTGAAACGCCAACATTTCCAATTGGTGCAAGAATGGGAAGATCAAGATCTAATCAAAACATCGCTTAGAAGTAAGACCGTTGCCGATTTAAGCCTTCAATCTAAGGATTTCCCTGTGCCTAAAAACTTTAGGGGAACCTTAAGACCTTACCAATTGGATGGCTATCGGTGGATGCGCACAAGGCAAAATGCAGGTTTGGGTGCATGCCTTGCGGATGATATGGGTTTAGGAAAAACGATTCAGACCCTTTGTTTATTACAAAGTTTAAAGGAGCAAGGGGAAGTATTGCCAACCTTATTAGTGATGCCGACTTCACTCTTATATAACTGGGAGATGGAGGCTAAGAAATTTACACCTCAATTACGGGTATTAGTGTATAGTGGCCCCCAAAGAGAAAAATTAAAAGCCCAAGTAAAAAAGACAGACTTGATATTATGTTCTTTTGGTTTAGTTCGATCAGATATTGATTGGTTTGAAAAACAAGAATTTAGCTATGTGATTTTGGATGAGTCTCAAGCCATTAAAAATCCCCAAGCAAATATTACAAAGGCAGTTCAAAAATTGAACGCCAAATATCGTTTAGTGATGACGGGTACTCCTCTTGAAAATTCTACGATGGACTTATGGTCTCAAATGAATTTTGTGAATTCAGGATTACTTGGCACGCAAAAATATTTCAAGGATCATTTTCAAATTCCCATCGAAAAGAAGGCAGATGGAGATATTAAAAAGAGACTTTATTTCCTCATTAAGCCTTATTTACTTAGAAGAGAAAAGCGCCAAGTAGCAGCAGATTTACCAGAGAAAATGGAATCCATCACCTATTGTGGAATGACTGAGGAACAGGAGCGCTTATACGATAAAACGAAATCTTTTTATCGAGATGTTTTATTGAAGCAAATTAAAGATGAGGGTTTGCAAAAATCTCGTTTTTCTGTGCTTCAAGGGTTAACGAAATTGCGCCAACTAGCCAACCACCCTTTATTGTGTGAAGAGGGGTATGTGGGGGACTCAGGAAAGATGGAAGCGGTATTAGAAAAATTGGAAACGGTGTTAGAGCAACATCATAAAATATTAATTTTCAGTCAATTTGTGCAGCATTTGCAGATTATTAAGCGTGCTTTAGATGAGCAGGGTGTTGCATATGCCTATTTAGATGGTAGCACCACTGACCGAAAAGGCCAAGTGGAAAGCTTCCAAAAATCGGATGGGCAATCTGTATTTTTAATTTCACTTAAAGCGGGTGGCGTAGGATTGAATTTAACTGCGGCTGATTATGTGTTTCTTTTAGATCCCTGGTGGAATCCTGCTGCTGAAGCTCAAGCCATCGATAGGGCCCATCGAATCGGTCAAGAAAAAACTGTATTTACCTATAAGTTCATTACGAAGGAAACTGTTGAGGAGAAAATATTGGCTTTGCAACAACGTAAACTTGATTTGGCCAATGAATTAGTAACTTCTGATGAAAGCATTCTACGCGCTTTAAGCGAAGATGAGGTGCTGGATTTATTAAGCTAATCATTACTCCTTTAGCCCCAGCTTTACTAACTTTCTAAAAGTTAGTAAAGCTAGGCTAAAGAAATGAAATTATCTTCATTTAACTGATCAGTAAGCTGATTATTTAGACTTTCACTAATATGTTTTTAGCCACTTCATGACTGATGAAAATCGGCTTTTCTTCCGCTATTTTTAATGAAACAGATCTGTCAAATGTGTTGATCTCCAATACTTCAAGCCTAGCCCCTAAGCTTAAATTCAGTTTAGTAAGCAATTGTAGAAATACCGCAGAATCTTTTGCCACGCCCATCAGGGTACATGTTTCGTTCAATTTCACTTCGGATAAATGCAGGTATCCCAGTTCCGGAATTTCTCCTTCTTGACTAGGAATCGGATCTCCATGGGGGTCTATTTTCGGAAAATCTAAAAAAGAATCCAATTTATTGATTAATGTTTCCGATTCTATATGTTCTAATTGCTCTGCTATTTCATGTACCTCATCCCAATTATACCCTAGCTTTTCCACTAAAAACACTTCCCAAAGTCGATGCTTTCGTATGATGCTAAGGGCAATACTTTCGCCTATCTTGGTTAATCGCACCCCTTGATATTTTTGATAAGTGACCCATCCTTTTTCAGCCAATTTTTGCAACATATCTGTTACGGAAGCGGCCTTATTATTTGTCAATTCAGCAATGGAATTGGTTGAAATATCTTCTTTAGTCCCTTCACAGAGCCTATATATAATTTTCAGATAATTTTCTTCCGCTAATGATGTTGCCATTGATAATTTAGTTGGCCGGCAATTTAAATAAAATATACGATAAATTAATTTTTAGTCTAGACTAAAAATTAATTTTGAAGCAACGTAAAATTCTGTATATTTGAGTCTTATATTTGAAACTGAGTAAAGTCTTGGAAAATAGAAAACATTCAAATTCTCTTTCTGAAGTTTTTGCAAGTATCCCAATCCCTAAAGGCAATGGATTTTGGAGAAATTTAAGGGCTTTTATGGGTCCCGGATTTATGGTGGCTGTCGGGTATATGGATCCTGGAAATTGGGCCACGGATTTATCGGGTGGTGCTCAATTTGGCTATACGCTTCTCTCTGTTATTTTAATTTCTAGCTTATTTGCGATTTTACTTCAACACCTTGCCCTTAAATTAGGAGTCGCTACCGGGCGAGATCTTGCCCAAGCCTGTGGGGATTATTTTTCTAAACCCGTTGCGTTTTTTTTATGGGTTTTGTGCGAATTAGCCATTACTGCTTGCGATTTAGCGGAGGTTATTGGTTCTGCTCTTGCCTTACATTTGCTTTTTGATATTCCTATTTTGATGGGAATTCTGATTACGATTACCGATGTATTTTTGATTTTATTTTTGCAGAAAAAGGGATTTAGGGTATTGGAATCTATTGTTTTGGCCTTATTGATCGTGATTGTTTTATGCTTTGCTTTTGAACTTATCTTATCCAAGCCAGGTCTTTACCCTATCTTACATGGGCTAGTTCCACAAATATCTATTTTTTCAGATGAGCGCCAATTGTATGTAGCGATTGGTATTTTGGGCGCCACGGTTATGCCCCACAATTTGTATTTGCACTCAAGTATCGTTCAAACAAGGGCCTTTGCAAAAACGGATGAGGATAGAAAGAAGGCGATAAAATTTGCAACGATCGACTCCACGATATCTTTAGGACTTGCTTTTTTTATCAATGCGGGAATTTTAATTTTAGCGGCATCCACATTTTATTTTAGCGGCAACCGAGGAGTTGCTGAAATCCAAGATGCCCATAAGCTTTTAAATCCTGTTTTAGGGAGCCATTGGGCTAGTATTATTTTTGCCATTGCCTTATTAGCTTCTGGACAAAATGCTACTTTAACGGGAACATTAGCGGGGCAAATTGTCATGGAAGGGTTTTTAGATTTACGAATAGCTCCTTGGCTTCGCCGATTAATCACAAGATCGATAGCCATTTTACCTGCGTTTTTTATAACCTGGTGGTGGGGAGAGAATAAAATAGGGGACCTGTTGATTTTCTCTCAAGTAATACTTTCCATGCAATTATCCTTTGCGGTAATTCCACTCATTTGGTTTACAAGTGACGAAAAGAAAATGGGGAAATTTGTCAATCCTACCTGGATAAAATGGTTGGCTTGGGCAACTTCAGGGATTATTTTGAGCTTGAATATTTATTTAATTGGTCAATTCCTTTAAGATAATTTTGGTATTAAGGCTTTTGACCAGATATTGTCTTGGCCTACCATATACTTTTTTTCAAACACCACATCAGTCAATATCGGAGCAGGTATTCCTTCTCCCAATTTTATTTGCTTCTCAATTTTCCAAATTTCATTAATTAATCCTGCTGTAAGGAATTGATTAGCTGTACGTGTTCCACCTTCTACCATAATCGATTGAATGTTATTTTGATAACAATAGTCTAAGATAGATTCGAGGAATTCCTGGGGGTTTTTATCACCTACAGCTATCCATTTTTTGTTATCAATTGTCTCGCTATGCAGTTTTGTAAATACTAGCAATGGCTCTTGATCCTGAACTAATTTTAATTCTTTTGGTAATCTATCTGAAGGATCTATGATGATTCGTATGGGAGAGTTACCCTGCCAATATCGGACATTAAGCGATGGATTATCAGCGATAGCTGTTTGAACGCCAATTAATATCCCCTGATTTTCAGCGCGCATTTTATGGACAAGTTGTTGGCTTTCGGAGTTCGAAAACGAAATGGGTTCACCATTTACCTTGGCGATAAAATGATCTTGCGAACAGGCAAATTTTAGCGTGATATAGGGTTTTTTCTCCCGCTGAAAATGGAAAAATTTTCGATTTAATTCTTCCCCTTTATCGGCCAGTAATCCTACCTCAACTTCAATTCCTGCTGCTTTCAATTTTGCAATTCCTTCACCGGCAACAATCGGATTAGGATCCATGTTACAAATGACCACACGCCTCACTCTACTTTTGATTAATAAATCGGCGCATGGAGGAGTTTTGCCATGATGTGAGCAAGGTTCTAAATTCACATAGACGGTAGCGCCTATGATATCTAAAGGATTAACCAGGGAATTTACTGCATTTACTTCGGCGTGTGCCTCACCATAATTTTGGTGATAACCTTCGCCGATGATGATCTCATCTTTTACGATGACACAACCTACTAAAGGGTTAGGAGCAACGAACCCTGAACCCATGATAGCTAAGTCTAAGGCTCGTTGCATCCAAAATATATCCTTATCCAATGACATGATTGGCCTCTTCCACAACCTCTTCTTTTGATTTCTTGAAATTACTTGACATAAAACTATAGATGGCAGGTATGATATACAAGGTTAATGTCGTTGAGAATAACATACCGCCTACAACCGCAATACCCATCGAAACCCTACTTTTTGCTCCTGAACCTAAGGCCAGGGCAATAGGCAAAATACCCAAAATAGTACATAGAGATGTCATAACGATCGGTCTAAATCTGGCAGCAGCAGCAACCTTTACAGCTTCTAATTTAGATAAGCCCGTTTCTTTTTTCTGATTAGCAAATTCCACAATTAAAATTCCATTTTTAGTCACAAGTCCTATTAACACAATAATTCCAATTTGTGAGAATATATTAAGTGTTTGGCTGAAATCCCATAAAGTTAACAACGCACCTGCAACGGCTAATGGAACCGTAAATAAAATAATAAGTGGATCTACGAAACTTTCAAACTGGGCCGATAAAATCAAGTAAATCAATAAGATAGCTAGCGCAAATGCGAACAATAAAGAGGAACTTGATTCTTTAAATTCCTTACTTTGGCCATCATATGCGGTAGAGAATGATACATCAAATGTTTCTTTGGCTAATTTATCCATCTCATTTAATGCCTCTCCCATCGTTACACCTTTAGCCATTTGCGCCTGTACCGTAGCGGCAACATAGCGATTGTAGCGATATAGTTGGGGAGGTGTACTTTGTTCCGTTATTTTAACCAAATTGTCCAACTGAATTAAATCCCCACGATTGTTTTTGACATACAAGGATTTTAAGTCTTTCACATCATTTCTTAAATCCCGATTGATTTGACCAATGATTTGATATTGCTTGCCATCCATCACAAAATAGCCAAATCTTCTGCCAGAGAGACCCAACTGAAGTGTTTGGGCCACATCTTGAATCGATATTCCTAAATTTTGTGCTTTGGAACGATCAATTTCTAAACGCAATTCAGGTTTGGTAAACTTCAAATTGACATCCGAATTCTCAAACTTAGGGGACTCTCTCACCTTAGCCAAAAACAATGGCATCATCTTTTTAAGTTTTTCAAAATTGGGTGCCTGAACCACAAATGCGATAGGCAATCCACCACCTCCACGTTGGCCAGTAGATAGAGTAGGATCTTGAATTAAAACGGCCTTTGCCCCTGTGAACTTTTTAATTTTAGGCTGCAACTCTTCCGCGATTGCTTGTTGGGATCTCCTGTTTTCCGGATCGGTCAACATGATACGCATACTTCCTGTGTTCGATCCTCCATTTCCAAAAGGCGGAGACGTGTAGGCATATATATTTTTTCTTTCATTATCAGGAATGGCTTTCATCAAGAAGTTTGACATTTCATCCGTGTAATTCAGCATATATTCAAAGGTAACCCCTTCAGGTGCTGTCGCATTTACTCTTAACATACCTCGATCTTCTAATGGTGCTAATTCAGATGGGATTGCACCTGTTTTAAATAGCGCATAAATAATTCCAAACAGGGAAACCACTAAAACCCATGCAAGCCAACGAGCACTTAAAAATGAATTTAAGGAGCTCTCATATGCGCGATTCAACCAGACAAAAAATGGTTCTGTTACACGGTAAAACCATGGCTTTGAGTGGCCACCTTTTAAAAGTCTTGAACCTAACATTGGAGTTAATGTCAATGAAACAAAGGCTGATATTATAACGGATCCAGCGACAACTATTCCAAATTCACGAAATAAGCGACCCGTAATTCCTTGTAAGAAAATAACTGGCAAAAATACAGCAACCAATGTAACCGTGGTCGAAATAACAGCAAAGTAAATTTCCTTGGATCCCTCTTGCGCAGCTTTCCATGGACTTAAGCCCTCTTCAATTTTAGAGTAAATATTCTCCAAAACCACAATGGCGTCATCCACAACTAGTCCAATAGATAATACAATCCCCAATAAGGTTAAAACGTTGATCGAAAAGCCCACCAAATACATAAAGAAGAATACTCCAATTAAGCTTACGGGAATTGCCGTCAATGGGATGATGGTCGAACGCCAGTCTCTCAAGAATAAAAATATAATGATTGTTACTAGTAAAATAGCGGTTAATATCGTTTCCTCCACCTCTACAATCGATCTTCTTACATAACGCGTGTTATCAAACCCTTCTTTTAGCAAGACATCATCTGGCATCGTTGTTTGAATTTGAATTAATTTCTTTCTAATTGAATTAACAATTTCAATTTGATTTGAACCTGGCTGAGGAATCACCGCAATCGAAATCATTGGGACATTATCCCGCTTAAACATGGTCTTCTCATTCTCAGAAGCTAAAGCGACATCTCCCACATCCGAAAACTTCACGGATCGATCCCCTTCTTCTTTGATAATCAAATTTTCAAAATCTTCCACAGTTGTCAATCTACCCTGAGTCCTAACCGTTAGTTCTGTATTTGCACCCTCAATACTACCTGATGGCAATTCTATATTTTGTTTGGTCAAAGCCGCAACAATATCTGGGGCCGTTAAACGAAAAGAAGCTAATCGGTCAGGATCAATGTTCAAGCGCATCGCATATTTTTTCTCCCCCCACATTTGAACTGAACTTACCCCTGGAATCGTTTGTAATTTCTCTTTTACATTTCGAGTGGCGATTTCATTTAAATTTAAAATATTTCTCGTTTTTGACGATAAATTTAAATTATAAATAGGTCCTGAATCGGCATCTGATTTTGAAATTACAGGGGGATCCACATCTTTTGGCAACACGGCCATGGATCTAGAAACACGGTCTCGCACATCATTAGCCGCATCCTCAATATTGACTGCAAGGTCAAACTCAACCGTGATACTTGATCGCCCATCCCTACTCGAACTAGTCAATGTTCGAATACCCGCAATTCCATTAATGGACTCTTCTAACGGTTCCGTAATTTGAGATTCAATAATATCAGCATTGGCCCCCGTATAACTAGTTTGCACGTTAACAACCGGAGGGTCCACGGATGGATATTCTCTAACACCTAAGTAATTATAGCCAATGAGCCCAAATACAATAATTGTAATGGACATGACAATGGCCAAGACTGGGCGTTTAATACTGATTTCTGATAATGATGCCATCGTTTTATAGGTTTATACTGCCTTTAAGGCTAATGATTTACTAGTTAAAATTGTTTTTTGTAACTCTTCCCAAACTTCTAAAAATGGGAGTTCACGAGTACTTCCACTCGCATTAAAATAAATATTGGCTATGCCTCCTTTTTCCTGGTACGCACCTGAATATGACATGTACTTCTTGAAATTAGCAAAATGTCCGCATAAAATTAAAGCAGGAATTTTAAATGCATTCGCAATATGTGTGGGCCCAGAATCAATTCCTAAAAAAAAGCGAGCCGATTTTATTAACATACACGTCTCTTCGATACTTGTTTTTCCCACCAAATTTAAAAAGCTTTTGCTTGAATAATTTAATGGTTCATGGGTGCCAATTTCAACCACTTTAATTCCATACTCTATGGTTAACAAATCCATCAATTGAATCCAATTTTCATCTTGCCATTCTCTGTTCAGATCCGTCGATTTCCGATGTAAAACCCAGTAATTCCCATTAAATGGAAGCTTTAGTTTAGCCTGTTCTATAAAAATTGACGGTGCTGTTTGATCTAAATTTAAGCGACACAATCTTGAAAAATTACCCAACAGATTACTCGATTTATAATAATTATGAATCGTTAAATCTATTTCTTCAGCATACGGATTCACTAATTTTGTGCCAAAAAAAGGATCCTTCCTCAATTCATTTAAATGCAAATTATAGAACTCTGTAAATGCATTTTTTTTGGAGATTAAAATACTGAAAAGCAGGTTGGTTTCTAGAATGACCTTGGAAAGCCCAGGATGCTTAATTAAAACGGGAGCAAAGACTGGTTTTACGATCCAATAAATTTCTGCCTCTTTAAATTTCTTATGTAACGCATCTATAATGGGTTCAGAAGCTACAATGTCTCCTAAATGTTCTGCCAGCAAAATGCCAATATACGTCTTATTTGGATTTAAAAGTCGCTTAAAATAAATGGCCAAATTCAAAAATCCATAGGCTCCTATCGCACGAATTAAATAAGTTAATTTGCGGAATTTATAGGACCATAAAGATTTTGTCAAATAGATACTTGGCATTAGATTTTATTGAATCACTTCTTTTATTTCAACATCACCATCTGGTTTAACTTGAATAATTCCATTTGTGATTAAGGTATCGCCAATGGAAAGGCCAGATAAGATCTCTACGGTACGCTCACCACGTGCCCCTAACTCAACTTTCTGAGGAACTGATTTTCCATTTTTTACAAGAAAAACTTTACTGCCTTTGGCCTCTGGAATAACCGATTCAGTAGGTATTAGTATGGCAGACCCTTTGCTTTTTAAAATCAAATTAACCTTAGCGTAGGCTCCAGGAACCAACAAGTTGCTTGGATTTGCCGATAAAGCTCTGATTTGTAAAGTACGTGTTAGTGGGTCTATTTTAGGATCTATCGCATATACTTTTCCTGTAAATGTCTTTTGCTCATTTTCAGTTGTAAATTCTATCGTACTTCCTTGACGTATTGCCGTTGCATATTTAGCAGGAATAGAGAATTCTATTTTCGCAGGATTCGTATTAGTTAACGTGGCAATCTTAGTGGCCGGAGAAATATAACTTCCCATACTCACATACCTAAAGCCAACTTTCCCTGCAAATGGGGCCTTTAAGGTTGTTTTTAAAATTTGTGATTTTAAATCTTCAATATCAGCAGAGATCGTATTCACAGAATTTACAGCAATATCATATTCCCTTTGCGATATAGCTTCTTTCTGTAAAAGCACTTTTTGCCTTCCTTCATTATCCTCAGCTAACTTTTTATTAAACCCTAATTTTTTTAATCTAGCTTGTAACTCGTCATCGTTAATTCTTAATAATACCGTGCCCTTTTGAATATTATCACCTTCTTTGATGTTGAGTAAAATGATTCTTCCCGCTATTTCAGAGCGAATTTCGACTTCTTCATTCGGCAATATACTTCCTGTAGAGCTTAAAATATCATCTAATTTAGTTGACTTGACTACAGTTACGATGACAGCTGTTTTTCCACTTTTTCCACCAGGACCACCAGGACCACCTTTTTCTTTTTCTTTACCCTTCATGTTATCTTTTGATTCTGAAGCGGAAAAAGTCTTTTTGATTTTAGGATAAAAAGCTAATCCTAAGATTAAAATAATCGCTGTTAAGCTGATGATTGTTTTCGTAAACTTATTCATGTATGCGTATTCAAAGGTTTATTAATTTTCTAAGATAAGGAAATTCGAACATTCTTGTATCCTCAATTGTAGGCAATTTTTATTTTAATTAGTTAACCAGGGCAAAATATGTTCATTTTGCGTTTGATTCATTACAAAATGGCTTTGGGCATTTCCAATGTTTTTTAAACTGGCCAATTTATGCAGGATAAAATGACGGTATTCATCCATGTCGGCCACCACTATTTTTAACAAAAAATCGCTTTGTCCAGAAACGCAATAACATTCTTGCACCTCCAATAATTCCATGACATCTTTTTCAAATTGATTTAAATATTCAGCTGCATGTTCTTTTAATGATATATCGCAGAATACAGTCAGGGATTTGCCTAATTTATTGGGATTAATAATAGCCTTATAGCCAGTAATTACTCCATCTTTTTCCATTCGCTTAATTCGCTCATGGATGGGCGTGGCACTCATACCCAATCGACTCGCCATTTCCTTATTAGACAAAAAGGCATCTTCATGCAAAAAGGCAAGTATTTGTTTGTCTATTTCATCTAATTTTGCCATTTTTTATTTCTTTTTTATTAAAGAGGCGCCCACTGACACAATCCCTTCTAAGGTATCCATTCTCATGTTTTGCTGTAAAAGTATTCGATAGGCACCTGATTTAGGAAACTTCAAATTTTTGAAAATGGTATAAGAATGACTATACATATCACCTAATCCTGAACCCTTTGGCTTCCCTGATTTTGCATCATAAAAAATGGCCTCAGCCTCCGCTTTTTTAAAACTTTTCCCTTCCTCATTCAAAATTTCAGAAATGAAATATAAATTATAGAAAGAATATGTATTCGTTTGTCGGATAGCCACTTGCATATCATATACTTGAGAAGTATCTGTAATTTGAAAGGGGACTTCGAATTTGTTTTTTTGTATCCAACCCACCTCACCCATCGATTGCCTTTCGTTGACATGCTCATTTCCACTACAACCTAGCATTACAAATGCCAACAATAAGCCTATGATACATGGTAAACTTAAGTGGGCATTAATTTGATTAGATCTAAACTTGAGGAGTTTCAGGCGCATTTCCTGGTGGTCTTGGTTTAAATTTCTTTTTAAACTTTTTCTTAAATGGCTTTGGAGTGGCATTGTTTTCTAGGGATTGACTATCGCCAATCGGCCCATTGGGAACTGGAGTTCCTTCGCGGGTACTTATTGGATCAGGACCTTTTTGATTTGGATTATTTGGCTTAGGTCTTTGTTGGAAATTTGGCCTTGGTCTACTCGGATCATTATCCCTAAACCGGTTTTCGTTTGGCCCTTTTTTAAATCCGCCTTTATTTTTAGAACCCCCGTATTTTTTATCCATCCGATCTAAATCTGAATTTAACTGAGATAAACTCAATTTTTCAACCACCGGTGCATCAGGGTTTAGGTCTTCAAATGACTCTGGGATTATGCCCTTCTTATTTAAATCGATAATTTCTTGAACGCGATCACAGGAAACAGGAATCCAAATAGCCTCTTCCCCTACAATTCCAAACCACATCATTCTTTTGAAAATATCTGTTTTTTGCAAAACAGCTTCTCCCTTTTTCGTTTTTATCCTTCCTTCGATCGTCGGAATGCCTTTTAAAGCATCCATGTAAGTCTCTAACTCATAGTTTAAACAACATTTCAAACGACCACATTGTCCACTTAGTTTTACAGGGTTTAAGGATAAATTTTGATAACGAGCCGCGGCCGTTGTCACATTTTTAAAGTCGGTCAGCCACGTAGAACAACATAATTCTCTTCCACAAATCCCAATACCCCCTAATCTTCCCGCCTCTTGACGTAAAGAAATTTGTTTCATTTCTACCCGAATTTTAAATTCAGTAGCCAACAATTTAATTAATTCTCTGAAGTCAACTCGGTCATCCGAAGAATAATAAAATACAGCCTTGGTCCCATCAGACTGAAATTCAACATCAGAAAGTTTCATGTTCAATTTCAAATCCTGTATGATTTGTCGGCCTCGATACATCGTAGGCAAGTCCCTAGCAATTGCCTGCTCATGTTTTTCTAGATCCTTTTCATTGGCAATTCGAACAATATTTTTCAGGTTCTCGTCGTCTTTGATGGACTTTTTAAGCAATTGGAGTCTAACAAGTTCCCCTTGCAAGGATACTACGCCCATGTGAATACCTGTAGATGATTCGATCATCACTGGATCTCCAGTATGTAAAATAAGTTCGGTAGAATTTCTAAAGTATTCCTTTCTTCCCCCTTTGAATTTTACTTCTACGATCTGAAAACGTTGAAATTGAGGGACATCCAAATCAGATAGCCAATCAAAAACATTCATTTTATTGCAGGCACCCGTGCCACAACTGCCATTACTTTGGCAGCCTACAACTTCTCCTTCAACTTTTTTCGATCCACATGATCCTGTGGAGCACGACTTACATCCCATATTTTTATATGTAAATCAGCTATTAATTCTTAAATCTAAGAACATCTAAGCCGATATCTCGTCTAAAATTTTTACCCTCATACTTTGCCGTAATCGCCGCCTTTTGCGACTTTTGAATGGCATTTTCTAAGGTGTTTGAGGTACCTGTAAAGGCCATTACTCGACCTCCACTCGTCACTATTTCGCCCCCTTTTTCCTGCGTTCCCGCGTGGAAAATTAAGGCATCCTCTATTTTCTCTAAATTTGAAATGACATCTCCTTTCCTATAAGTCTCAGGATATCCTCCAGCAACGACCATTGTCGTAACTGCGTACTGACTTGAAATTTGTAAAACTTGTTCACTCAAGGTACCATTTGAGGAAGCAATCAGTAAAGATAGGAAATCAGATTCGATTCTTGGTAATACTACCTCAGTTTCAGGGTCACCCATCCGAGCATTGTATTCGATGACATAAGGTTCGCCTTCATGATTCATTAGGCCAATAAATATAAAGCCTTGGTATTTAATTTTTTCGGCATTAAGTCCATGCAAGGTCGGGTCGATCACTTTCGTTTTGACCAATTCCATAAATTTAGCCGTGGCAAATGGAACTGGGGAAACAGCCCCCATTCCACCCGTATTCAAGCCTTCATCATTATCTCCAATTCGCTTATAATCCTTTGCTTCCGGCAGAACTACATAATTCTCTCCATCAGTTAAAACAAAAACAGAAAGTTCGATACCTCTTAAAAATTGTTCAATAACGACTTTCTCAGATGCGGTGCCAAATTTGGACTCCAAAAGCATTTCTTCCAGCGCTTCTTTGGCCTCCTGTAGACTTTGTACGATAATGACCCCTTTTCCCGCAGCTAATCCATCCGCCTTTAAAACAATAGGCAAACTTTGCTCTTCTAAATAAAGCAATCCGTCTTGAATAGTTTCTTTAGTAAATGTTTTAGAGGCGGCGGTAGGTATGCCGTAAGTGTGCATAAAATTTTTCGAGAAATCCTTGCTTCCCTCCAACTGCGCCCCATCTGAACCCGGTCCCACAATTCCAACGTGTTGTAAGTCTGCTTGGGATTCAATGAAATTTCGGATGCCCCGAACTAATGGTTCCTCCGGACCTACAATGACCAATTCAATATGATGTGTCCGTATAGCAGCGACAATTCCCTCAAAATCAGTAACTCCTACGGCTAAGTTCGTTCCCAAAGTAGCAGTTCCAGGATTACCGGGGGCAATAAATAAATGGCTCAACAAATTACTTTGAGAGATTTTCCATGCAAAAGCATGCTCACGTCCCCCCGATCCCAATATCAATACATTCATATTTAATGATAGTTCTAATTCGCTAATTCACTTAAAAACTTGATCCGCATTAATCGGAGCTCCTCCTCATTTACATCCTCAATGTTGCAGTTTTCTAATGCTGTGGCAATATTATCTGAATCTGCACTCATAAAATATTCGAAAATCTCATCCTGCTTGTCAGGCTCTATCACTTGATTAATAAAATAATCTAAGTTCAATTTAGTCCCTGAATAACAAATGGTTTCAATCTCTTGAATTAAATCCACCATCGAGATTTCCTTTTGCTCCGCAATAATATCTAAATCAATTTTACGATCAACCTGCTGGATAATATGTATTTTAATCTTCGATTTATTAACGGTCGATTTCACGACTACTTCCTTTGCGGTCTCTATTTCATTTTCTTCTACATATCGAATAATGGCATCAAGGAATTGTTTTCCAAATTTCACCACTTTCCCCATCCCAACTCCATTAATCTGAGCCATTTCTTCCTGCGTCGTAGGATATGTGGTGGCCATTTCCTCCAAAGATGGATCTTGGAAAATAACATATGGAGGCAAATTCTTCTCTTTGGCTACCTTTTTTCGAAGGTTCTTTAATAACTCAAATAAAGCATCATCATACGCCTTAGCTCCTAATGCCAAACTCTCCTCCGCATTTTCTAAGTCAATGGCCTCTTTTTCATAGTCATGATCTCTAGAAAATGTTAAAGGATGTGAGTCTTTTAAAAACGCATGGCCCTTCTCCGTAATCTTTAAAATGCCATAATTTTCAATATCCTTCTCCAACAAACCATAAATCAAAACTTGTTTGATAAACGAAATCCATGGCGATTTTACACTTTCTGGATTAGGCTCTTTCGCAGATCTTTTACGTAATTGCGGCTTTTTAGGATTTCCATCCTCATCTTCATCGTCCTCATCCTCCTCTTCTTCTACGACTTTATTCCAAGAAACTTCTTTCCCTACGCCAAAAACCGATAGCTTAGCCTGTTCATTGCTGGTAATATATGGATTGCTTTTGCCTTCTAATACATCTGCAATATGCTCTGCCTCGAAATTTTCTCCTGTTTGTTTGATGGCTTCTAAAACCCAACTAACCTCTTGTTCAGCCTTGTAGGTAGGTGTGGGGTGCATGCAATTATCGCAGAACCCGCAATTATCAGCCATGTACTCTCCGAAATAGCCCAATAACTGTTTTCTTCTACAAACGCCTAGATTGGCATAATAAACCATTTCGGTCAACAATAACTTGGCATTTTCTTTCTCAGAAACCGCCTTGTCTTTATTGAATTTGTCTAATTTTAAAATATCATCGTAGGTGTAAAACAAAATACACGTACCCTCTAGACCATCCCTTCCTGCACGACCCGTTTCTTGGTAATATCCTTCCAGTGATTTTGGGGCATCATAATGGATCACAAAACGAACATCTGGCTTATCTATTCCCATGCCAAAGGCAATCGTTGCGACCATCACTTCCACCTCTTCATTCAAAAAAGCTTCTTGATTAGCCATCCGTACTTGCGGCTCTAAACCCGCATGATAGGGAAGTGCTTTTACGCCATTGACCAATAATAAATCCGAAATCTCCTCGACTCTTTTTCTACTCAAACAATAGATAATTCCAGCCTTTCCGCTATTTGATTTAATGTAACGAATCAATTGCTTATCAATATCCTTCTTCGATCGAATTTCGTAATACAGGTTTTTACGATTAAAGGAAGATTTAAAAACATGCGCATCTTCTAAATTAAGCGTTTTTTGAATGTCCTGCTGTACTTTAGGAGTGGCCGTCGCGGTCAAAGCTATGATAGGTAATTTATCATTAATGGACTCAATGATGGTTCTAATCTTTCTGTATTCAGGCCTAAAGTCATGTCCCCACTCAGAGATACAATGTGCCTCATCGATCGCAACAAAAGAGATATTGGCCTGCTTTAAAAAGTTTAAATTTTCCTGCTTATTTAACGATTCAGGTGCGATATACAATAACTTAACTTGGCCATTGATTACCTCACTTTTTACCCGATTAATTTCTGCACGGGTTAATGAAGAATTTAAAAACTGCGCATTGATGCCAAAGGCAACCATTTGGTCCACCTGATTCTTCATCAAGGCAATTAACGGCGAAATGACAATCGCTGTACCTGGCAAGACTATGGCAGGCAGTTGATAGCAAAGTGATTTGCCAGCGCCCGTAGGCATTAACACAAAACTATTATTTCCCTGTAATGTATTTTGAATGATGGCTTCCTGCTCCCCTCGGAATTGACTAAACCCAAAGGTTTTTTTCAATTCTTTACTCAGTAAATCTTTTGTTATGGTAATCGGCATATAGTTCAAGTCGGCTGAATTGTTTTGTCCTTTTGTTTTTTAAAGATTTATTCAAACCCCTAGAAAACCTTCTAAATTTGAAATTAAACAAAATTATCCAATCCACAGCAAAAAAGATTAGTAATTAAGGTTGAGTCCAATTTTATCAGGAAATGACGCTATGAAGCGTCCACTATAAATGGAAAATATCGACTTAAATACAGGTAATTATTGCGGTCTAACGCATTCTGTTTGAGGATTGTACCAACATTTCATCTTTTCGGATGAGTCGATTCGCAATCATATTCGCCAATAATGCGACGACCATGGCATAAAATCCGAAGCCATAAGCTCCTTGGTTTTCCGGTTCAAAAACAGGCATCGCTTGTTTAAAAATAATCCAAAAAGTATAGGCCATCGAACCGGCTATTAATAATGAATTTACAAGGCCGAGGGTCATTTGGCGCACTCTATTTTTAAATGAAAACAGGATGAATATTGTCAAAAGCGTCGATGCCGTTAGCAACAAGGCTAAGGCAAGATGGGAATGTTCATTAACAATAGCTCCATTTTGAGAAATGGACCAGTGGATATTAGTCATTTCCGCACTTTGTCCCGAATTGCCCGTTTTTGTCCATATAGGTAAACCATATCCTACAAAGCTTTGTGCTAAAACTACGATGGCTAAAAAAATGGATTGCGGTCTTTGTATCATGTTTAATCTTATTTTAATTTTAAAATGTAAAATTAGTTATTTTCTTGAAATTGTTTGGCCGCAATTTTAGCGGAAGAAAGACATAATGGAATTCCTCCTCCTGGATGGACGCTTCCACCCACCCAATATAAATTTTTAATCGCTGACCTATAATTAGGATGTCTCAAAAACGCCGCAAATTTATTATTGGACGCATTTCCATAAAGTGCTCCCCCAGATGAGGACGTTCTACTTTCGATCGAACGTGGGTCCAAAATGTCTTCCGCGACGATGTAGGGTTCAACATCTATCCCTAAGCATTTTGAAATTTTTTGAATGACATTAATTTTTGTTTTTTGAACTAAATCATCCCAATTCTGTCCTTCGTTAGCAGGTGCATTGATTAAAATAAACCAATTTTCACAACCTTCGGGGGCATCCTCTGTGGCTACTTTACTCGAAATATGGAGGTAAATCGTGGGGTCATCTAACAATGTTTTTTTCTCAAAAATGCTTTTGAATTCCTCTTGGTAATGATCTGAAAAGAAAATATTATGAACGCCTAGGGCATCAAATTTTCGATTCATTCCCCAGTAAAATATAACACCTGAACTTGAGCGTTCTTGATTCAAAAGCTTTTTAGGGGCTTGAATTTGGGGCAATAGATTTTTATAGCTTGGCCTAATGTCCATATTGCTAGCCACATGATCAAAGGCAAATATACCTTTGGCAGTTTTTATGCCCACGGCTCGCTGGCCTTTCGTCACAATTTCCTCCACCTTTTCATTCATCCTAAATTCGACACCTAATTCTTTGGCCAATTGGCATAATGAGTTGGTAATGGAAATCATACCCCCCACAGGCATAAATGCGCCAATATTATATTCTAAGTTAGGAATAACGGATAAAGTCGCTGGGGTTTGATAGGGATTAGAGCCATTGTAGGTGGCATATCGGTCAAATAACTGAACCGTTTTTGGATGTTTAAATCTTCTCGCATGGTAGGAATGCATGGTTGAAAATAAACCCAAATTTGGAATGTTCAAATAGCCTCTCAAGGCCTTTTTACTAGTCCACGTGTTGAGATCATGAAGTGAATTTTCTAAAAACAATTCACTAATGATTTCATATTTTTGTTGGAGACCCTTTAGAAACGCAGCTATATTAGCTTCTTCCTCTCCTAAAATTTTGGCCATTTCTGAGGCGGTTTCAGCTGGATCCGAATGAGTAGTAAGCTGAGTCCCATCGGTCCATAAGTATTTGCAAATTTCAGGTAACCGAACGTAATTGAAATAATCTTTTGGGTTTTTCCCAGCGAGCTCAAATAGCTCATCCACAAGTATGGGCAAGGTAAAAAGAGATGGTCCCGCATCGAAGCGATATCCAGCTAAATTAATTTGAGATAACTTGCCTCCGGGATATCCATTGGCCTCAAATACAACTACTTTTTGGCCTAAACAAGCCATTCGAATGGCTAATGCAATTCCGCCAATACCTGATCCAACAATTCCGAAATTAGCCATAAATACACAAAAATTCCAAAGCACAAATTTAAGGATTTAAAGAATAAACAGCTAAATGTTTTTCCCTCAATCCAATTTCAGTAATTTTGCACAAATTTAATTGGCACAAGAAAATATGTTACGTACACACACGAACGGAGAATTGCGGATCACAGAGGTAGGTCAAGAAGTGACTTTATGTGGCTGGGTTCATAAATCTAGAGATAAAGGGGGGATGATTTGGGTGGATTTAAGAGACCGTTATGGCATAACACAATTGATGTTAGAAGAGGGAAAATCGAGTCCTGAGGCGCTTGTGATTGCAAGAGGTTTGGGCCGTGAATTCGTGATAGAGGCCGTAGGTGTAGTCGTGGAGCGTTTAGCTAAGAATGATAAATTGCCCACTGGCGATATTGAAATAAAAATCAAAAACATACGAATTTTAAATCCCGCAAAACTTCCGCCTTTTTTAATTGAGGATGAAACGGATGGCGGTGATGATATTCGAATGAAATATCGGTATTTAGATTTACGCAGAAATCCGATCCGAGAGAGTCTTCGGTTGCGCCACCAAGTGGCCAGGGAAGTTCGTAATTACTTAGATAATAAGGATTTTATTGAGGTGGAAACGCCTGTGTTGATTAAATCTACTCCTGAAGGTGCTAGGGATTTTGTTGTTCCTTCGCGCATGAATCCAGGTGAATTTTATGCGCTTCCTCAATCCCCGCAGACATTTAAGCAATTATTGATGGTGTCCGGATTTGATCGTTATTACCAATTGGTCAAATGCTTTAGAGACGAAGATTTGCGCGCAGATCGCCAACCAGAATTTACGCAGATTGATTGCGAGATGTCTTTCGTGGAGCAAGAAGACATATTAAATATGTTTGAAGGGTTGATTCGACATTTGTTTTTGCAGGTAAAGAAAATCGATATTGGCACCGTTTCGAGGATGACCTATGCGGATGCCATGAAATGGTATGGATCTGATAAGCCTGATATTAGGTTTGACATGAAATTTGTTGAATTTAAAGCCGAAGGGGTAGATTTAACTTCTGGAAAAGATTTCCAAGTGTTTGATTCTACCAACACAGTAGTGGGAATTTGTGTCAAAGGCGCCGCGGAATATACACGTAAGCAATTAGATGAGTTGACCGATTTTGTACGCCGACCACAAATAGGTGCGAAAGGATTAATTTATGCACGCGTTCAACCAGATGGGATTGTAAAATCTTCGGTAGACAAATTTTATAGCGAAGAGGATCTTGCCACATGGGCAAAGGCTTGCAACGCTGAACCTGGAGATTTGATTTTAATCTTATCCGGTGATGGCGATAAAGTGCGTAAGCAGATGAACGAATTGCGTTTAGAAATGGGAACAAGATTAGGCTTGAGAGACCCAGATAATTATCAAGTTCATTGGGTTGTCGACTTCCCATTATTGGAATACGGGGAAGAGGAAGATCGTTGGTTTGCGATGCATCATCCATTTACGAGTCCAAAACCCGAAGATATACCTTTGATGGAGGCTGGAGATTTCGGAAAAGTGAGAGCCAATGCCTACGATTTAGTCATTAATGGAGTGGAAGTTGGTGGCGGATCGATTCGTATTTTCCAAAAAGATTTGCAATCCAAGATGTTTGAAGTTTTGGGCTTTACTCCCGAAGAGGCTAAAGCTCAATTCGGATTTTTATTAGACGCATTTGAGTATGGGGCACCTCCACATGGTGGCTTGGCATTTGGTTTCGACCGATTATGCTCGTTGTTTGGAGGCACTGATTCGATTCGTGATTACATCGCATTCCCTAAAAACAATGCGGGCCGAGATGTCATGATTGACTCACCATCCCCACTCGCGCAAGCTCAGTTAGACGAGTTAAAAATAAAAACAAATTTGTAGAAAAAAAGGCCTGAATTTTCAGGCCTTTTTCATTTATTCAAATTCATATTTAAAGACAGGACTTTCCCATTCCCCAGCGGAAATATTCACCACTTCTTTTATTTCACCTTTATGGATGTCGAAAACCCATCCATGTAAATGAGGTAATTGGCTATTCTTCCATGCTTTTTGTACAATAGTTGTCTTGGCCAAATTCTGAATTTGTTCTTTAACGTTCAACTCGACCATCGCATTAAAACGAGATTGTTCGTTTTCAATCGCCTGCAACTCATCATAGTGTTTTTCATAAACCTCCTTGATGTTTCTAAGCCATTTATTGATTAGACCGAAATCTTTATTAGTCATGGCAGCTTTTACACCCCCACAATTATAATGGCCACAAACGATAATATGCCTGATTTTTAAAACTTCTACGGCATATTGCAAAACGGATAAAAGGTTCATGTCTGTGTGAACTACCATATTAGCTACATTTCTGTGCACAAAAATTTCACCTGGGTCCGCATGCGTTATTTCTTCAGCTGGCACCCTAGAATCCGCACAACCAATCCACAGAAATAGTGGATTTTGATCTTTAGATAAATCGTCAAAATAATGTTCGTCCAATTCAAGACGTTCGCTAGCCCATGCCTTGTTGCTAAGAAGTAATTTTTTATATTCTTTCATTTTTATTTTTGTTTAAAATCAACGTCAATGCCACGTTCTTTGGCTGTTGATATAAATTCAGTGATTAATAATTTGATATCATGGTCTATAAAATGCACTTTTGACGCGTCAATATAGACTTCTGAGCCCTGAGGAATTTTTCGAAATACTTCTTTTAATGACATTTTATGAAGGAAAGTGACATCTTTTTGGAATTTTATTAATACCTCATTTCCATTTTGGAAGACGGAAAATACAGATTCGTAATTGGTTAGGAGAACAAAAATCAAACCAATAAACGTGCCTATAAAAATCCCCCATAATAAATCAATTCCTACAACGGCTATGATGGTTGCGATGAACGGAATCCACTGTTTCCAACCTTCTGAAAATATTTTTTTGAATTCTTTTGGATGGGCCAATTTATATCCGGTATATAATAAAATACTAGCCAAACACGATAATGGAATTTTATTTAAATAAAGGGGTAAAAAAAGTACGGCCACCACTAACAATAAACCATGTATGAAGCTGGACATCCGAGTTTTTCCACCCGAATAGACATTTGTAGATGATCTGACAATTACGGATGTAATCGGCAATCCACCTAAAAATCCACTGGCTAAGTTGCCAACTCCTTGGGCTACCAATTCCCTGTCGGCAGACGAAATTCTTTTTAAAGGGTCTAGGGAATCTATGGCCTCCAAAGAAAGCAAAGTTTCTAAACTGGCCACAATGGCCAGTGTGATGGCAATGGAATAGATAGCAGGATTAGTTAAATAATTCCAATCCGGTCTAGCAAGTCCCCCAGCTAATTCTCCTATTGATTTGAATATAGGCAAATTAACCATGTGTTCTTGGGAATTACCTAGATACAACTCCGGGGAATATATTTTTAGCATTTCATTCGTTAGCACTCCGATTAACACCACAAACAATGAAGCGGGAATTGCCGTCAAAAAAGTAATTTTTCGAATGATCCAGGGCCAAGAAAACAAAATAAGAAGCCCTGAAAATGCGATGATAAACGCTCCTGGTTTTAGGGTATCAAAAGCCGATAGGATTTCAGAAAATGTATTTTGGCCATCAGAACTTTGCGTAAACTCAAACTCTCCTATAAAATCCAAATCATCCCCAATCGCATGAGGAATTTGCTTTAAAATAATAACAATTCCAATGGCTACCAGCATGCCTCTAATCACTGAAGAGGGGAAAAAGCTTCCAATCTTACCTAATTTAAGGACACCTAATGCCACTTGGATCATTCCTGCTAAAATAACAGCCACCAAAAAACCTTGAAATGAACCTAGTGTGATAATGGCATTGGCCACAATAATGGTAAGCCCAGCTGCTGGGCCACTGACAGATAATTCAGACCCAGAAATGAGGGTAACAATAATTCCTCCTACAATACCAGCAATTAAGCCAGCCATTAAGGGCGCTCCTGAGGCAAGCGCAATTCCAAGACACAAGGGCACTGCGACCAAAAAAACGGCAATACCTGATTTCCAATCACCTGAAATGATGGATTTAACATAATGAGTAATATTCATATTGAGTATTTAAAATTTCTAAAAAATTGAAATTTAGGCAATCAATATAAATTCGGGCGGGGTAAATTGAGGTTTTAAAAACGGCTTTGAAAGCCTAGGTTGTGAATGTATTGAAATTAACCTTTGCTTGAAATTTATGTAAGTAAACGGAATGTCTTTTTTGGGAAATGTACAAGATAAATTAGGCTCGTCCTCATCGTTTTCTTCATCACCCTCTTCTTCCTCTTCAGCGCTATTTGATGTGTTTATTTGGACATTGGAGTCATGAGCATGAAAACTTTCTTCAGCATGCCAGGTAAATTGAGACGAGCTATTTTGTGAAATGGCTGATTGCGCATCTTGAGAATAAAACATCATTCCAAGAGCCCAAAGTAAAACCATAAACATACAATATGCTTTCATTAATCAAATTTTTGATTATTCTGATAGATAATTTTCCCTTGGGAATCTCGCTCCACCATTAATATGGGTTCTGATGCATCAAATTTATCTTTCCCATATCGCCACTCTTTTTTTAATCTTCCTCCAGTGCCGAATTCGTAATATTCACGCCATCGGCCTATTCTGACTGAATCATCTAATTTACCATCTTCTTTCAAATTACCACTCGGATAAAAAGACAAATAATTACCTCTTGTTTTCCCATAAAAATTTGGGATTACTTGCTTAATTTTCTTTTTAGCGTCGTCATGGTACGTAATACTTGAACCGGCTAAAAAGCCACGTTCATAATAAACTTTAGTCTCTAACTCATTTTCAGGCCCAAAAGTTTCCCAGCGACCATCTTTTGTTCCCATATAGAAAAATCCTTGTTCAACGATGACATTATTGACTATTTTCTTAAAAGGACCATGGCAGATTTGCGCAGTTTTATTGTCTTTAATGGATGAGTTTACGATGCGGGACTGATTTGGATCAAACCACCAGATTTCTTGGGCATATGTACTTAGCGATTCATCTTCTACAAATTTGACCACATTTATTTCCTCCACCGTACTTCGGTTTCCGCTTCCATATTGGCCCAAGCGTCGATCCGTTTTGATATTGGCATACTCATCTTTAGCGACCAATTTTTTCTTGATTTTCCTCGATGCGATGCTCGCTTTTACCCCGATATCTTTGATCCCAAGTTCTTCAATAAAGGCACGACTTTCCTTTTTCCAATCCGCACTTTCTTGCTTAATTTTATCTACGCTATTTTCTAATCCAGTGGAGAGCCTTCCCCCAAGAATTCCTTTGGATTTAACGGTCGTGTCTATTATGGGCTTTTTATTGGAGGTAATAGCGTTGTTTTGACCGTAAGCGATTGCGCCGACGAGCCAAAATAACAAAACATATAAATTCCGAATACCCATGTTTGGATTAACGCACAGATCGCTAAAAAATTTTTCAAAATTAGAAATTAAAATGATTAGATGCGTGATAATATGTAATTTGCTTAAATTTTAAAATGTTGTTGGATTAAAAATAAGCTTGAATTGGAAAAAGAGTCTAAAATATATGTAGCTGGCCATCGAGGAATGGTTGGGTCCGCGATCATTCGAAAATTAACATCATTGGGGTACACCAATTTATTAACCCGGACATCTGCTGAATTGGATTTAAGAAATCAGCAGCAAGTCGCAGATTTTTTTGATGTTGAAAAACCTGAATATGTATTTTTAGCCGCGGCGAAAGTTGGCGGAATCGTGGCAAATAACACCTATAGGGCCGACTTTTTATATGAAAATCTAGCGATTCAAAATAACATTATCCATGGGTCGTATCTAAATAAAGTAAAGAAATTAATGTTTTTAGGGTCTTCTTGCATCTACCCTAAATTAGCTCCCCAACCCCTGAAGGAATCCTATTTATTGAGTGGGTATTTAGAGCCAACGAACGAGCCTTACGCGATCGCTAAAATTGCCGGAATTAAAATGTGTGAGGCTTATCGGGCTCAATATGGATGTAATTTTATTTCGGTCATGCCGACGAACTTATACGGCACAAACGATAATTACGATTTAATTAACTCACACGTGTTGCCTGCGATGATTCGCAAATTTCACGAGGCCAAGGAAAAAAGTGCTTCTGAAATGACGCTTTGGGGAACAGGTTCGCCGATGCGAGAATTTTTACACGCCGATGATCTTGCGGAGGCCTGTTTGTTTTTAATGGAAAATTACAATGAATCTGAGTTGGTCAATATAGGAACCGGCGAAGATGTGACGATTAAAAATTTGGCAGCCCTTGTAAAACAAATCGTAGGATTTCAGGGTGAAATAATTTGGGACACCTCAAAACCCGATGGCACACCTAGAAAATTGATGGATGTTTCTAAACTTCATGGCCTTGGATGGCACCATAAAATAGCATTGGAAGACGGCATTAAATTAGCCTATCAGGATTTTTTAAAATTGACTGAGGCTGGTAAATAATGTCTAAGATGAAATGGTTTAGTACCTGGTTTGACTCTCCCTATTACCATATTTTATATGATGAAAGAGATGAAAATGAAGCGTCAGCATTCATAAAAGCCATTCAGCAAAAGTTAAAAACCCCGAAAAACTGTTTTGTTTTAGATGCTGCATGTGGACAAGGAAGGCATGCCAAAACATTACATGAATTAGGTTTTAAAGTCGACGGGTTTGATTTATCTCCTAAAAACATAGAGGCAGCTAATCATTATTCAGCTGATAATTTATCTTTTTTTGTACATGATATTCGTGATCCGCTGCCAAACGCGGGGGTTTATGATTTGGTTTGTAATTTCTTTACCAGCTTTGGTTATTTTGATATGAAATCGGATAATCAAGCAGCTTTCAACTCATTAAGTGCCGCATTAAAGCCGGGAGGTGTTTTTTTAATGGATTTCTTTAATCCAACGTATGTGCTTGATCATTTAGTTGGCCAAGAAACGGTGATCAAACAAGGAATATCATTTGAAATAAATCGTTGGGCCAAAGATGGATTTCTGTTTAAGTCCATTGATTTTACGGACCAAAAAGAGACATTTCATTTTGAAGAAAAGGTGGAATTGATTTCCAAATCGGATTTCTTGGAATATGCATTTAATTCGGGTCTTACTTGGACCGGTATGTTGGGAGATTATCAATTAAATTCATTTGATGATCAAAATTCGCCTCGAATGATTTTTCTTTGGACCAAAAATTAAAGGATGGAAACTTTTAAAGGCTTATGGACGCGTGAAAATGGAGATGGTACTTACGTAACGTCTTTGTCAAATATCCCCATGGATGTTTTAAATTCCGAGCAGGTCCTTGTGCAAGTTTTTTATTCCTCTTTGAATTATAAGGACGCACTTTCTTCCTCTGGGCATCGAGGGATTACTCGAAATTTTCCTCATATTCCTGGGATAGATGCAGCAGGAATTGTGATTAATGACCCAGCGGGCAAGTTTAAGCCTGGAAGTCAAGTCGTCATTACGGGTTTCGATTTGGGCATGAATGCGCATGGAGGTTTATCAGAGTATGTTTCCGTTCCATCCACATGGATCATCAAATTGCCTCCAGGACTAACACTCGAAAAATCGATGCAAATTGGCACCGCCGGTTTGACGGCCGGCATGGCTTTGTTGGCCTTGCAACAAAATGGCATTTTCCCTAGCGATGGTCCTATCGTGGTGAGTGGTGCTACCGGAGGTTTGGGAATGTGCAGTATTT
>Ga0214919_10000614_pt1 | contig 60292 bp, 84 predicted proteins | sample LL1503_MetaG_FD_177994 | JGI IMG/M metagenome (GOLD analysis project Ga0214919, IMG submission 177994) | Freshwater microbial communities from Lake Lanier, Atlanta, Georgia, United States - LL-1503 | ecosystem: Environmental > Aquatic > Freshwater > Lake | place: USA: Georgia | collected... | reverse complement strand
GATTACTGGCGGAACCATAACCACAACGGGAACAATTGGTATCAATGACGGAACCACCACACAAAAAGGTGCAGTGCAGTTGGAAGATTCCGTATCCAGCACAAGCACCACCACAGCGGCCACACCTAACAGTGTTAAAACTGTTGCTGATTCTGATGCATTAAAAGCACCATTAGCATCACCAGCATTGACTGGCACACCAACTACTACAACTGCCACAGTGGACACAAACACTACGCAAATTGCTTCTACCGCATTTGTTTTGGGTCAGGCTAACACTGCAACAACACCTATTGTTGATGGCACGGCAACTATTGGAACATCTACGCGATACGCTCGTGCTGACCACATACATCCGACTGATACAAGTAGGGCTTCTGCTCCTTTGTATTATGCACCAGCAACATTTATCACTACTGAAAATAGGGCTACAACAGATTTTTCACCGCTATCATCTACAGCAACTTTTGGTGTTTCTTTAGCGGCCTCAACTGCCTATGAAATAAACATTGAACTGATTTTTGATTATAGCGACATCGCAGTAAATTCTAGAACTTTATCGTTCGGTTTTCGTTTAGGTTCAGGAACTTTAACATCTATCGGATACGATGTAACACATAACAGAAAATCAACAACGCTTACGGATACTGTTTATCATCAAAGTATAAATGCTATCGGAATTAGCCCTATTGAATTATCTAGAAGTTCCAATGTTGGTTATGAGTCCGTAATTCGGGCTAAAGGTATTGTTACTGTAAATACTGCTTCTAAACTAATACCTACATTTCAATGGAACGCACTTGGTGATACTTTTAATGTACGCCGAGGTTCGTATGTCCAGTTCACACCGCTACCGAATACTACGAGCAACGGAACTTGGGCATAATGGATAGAAACCCAAATTGTAGAGAAGGATGCCCAACACAAGACCATGAATCATACGCAGATTGCTGTCAAGGAATTCAATTCAATCTTGCAAGTTTACGCAAATCCCGTGCCTAAAACTTAAATCGTCAAAAACAAGAGGTACCATCAAACCATGAAAAAGTATTGGCAAAAGTTTTTAAACATGGTTGCAACCAGCCCAGTTGGGACAGCCCTCAAAATTGGTTTTGGTGCTAGTGCCGTATGGCTATTAGACAATTTGGGTTCTTTCAATTTGTCACCAGCCTTATCAGCCTTAATAATTGCAGTTTTAACAGTTGCTATTAATTATTTGAATCCACAAGATTCCCGATACGGTAAAGGAAGTTCAGAATAATGGCATACCCAGTAAAAAACCCTCATGTGACATGTGAATACGGAGTTCATGGGAATCAATGGATGAGTGGATGGCACCAAGGCGTAGATTTTGGTGCCCCACTAGGAACACCCGTCTATGCAGTGGCTGACGGTGTTGTTACATCAGTTGGTGCCCAAGGTTCAGCCCTAGGAAAATTTTCACCAACAATCAAACACAAATTCCGTTTCAAAACCTATTACTGCACCTATGCACATGTTAAAAAGTCTTATGTAAAGGCTGGCGACATTGTAAAAATCGGTCAACACATTGCAGATGTTGGTATTGAAGGCAACGCTAAATCAGGTTCGCATCTACATTTTGAAGCACAACCAACACCATTTTGGCAGGTCGGTAAAGGCGTTAACCCTAAATGGATTTTTTCTTACAAAGGTAAAATCAAATAAGGAGCAATAATGGCATCGGGTACATCAATCACTAAAGGTGAAGGTTTCATTGGAAGACTATTTACAAGAGCAGGTGTAACTTTTGCTGACAATACAACAATTGATACCCGTGGTATTTATGGTCAAACTTCAACCGCTACCAGCACAGGTACAGGAACGCTAGTATCAAACACTTACATTGTTTTACCCGTGTCAGGTACATTGGACAGCGACATTGTTTTAAACATGACAAATGGTACGGCTTCAACATTTTCGCTAAAAAACACTAGCGGTTTAACCCGTATTGTGGATGTTTCAGCCCAAATTATTGCAACCACAACCAGTAGCAATGTTATTGGTCTTGCTATTGGGAAGGCTGGAACAGTAATTCCTGCTTCAGCCGTATCACGCACATACCTTACAAGTCATGTTTCGGCTGACCTTACGACCCGTTGCCTTGTCAGTTTAGCGGCCGATGAAGAAGTGCAACTTTTTGTAGCCAACCTTGGTGCAACAAACGCTGTCACGGTTTCTCGTGCCCGTCTAACAGTTTGCCCTGTTTAAATTTAAAAACAAAAACCCCCAAAGATGCTTCCCGTTTCTTTGGGGGTTTTCTGTGTCTGATTCTAGGTTTTAATCGTCAGAATTGCAAACATGTTTTGGTTTACGCTTGTAAACCTTTTTTGATGTGTGGGCACCAGACGCTGATGAACGCCTAAGTTCCAGCCGAGCCTTGAGTTGCTCAGGTGTCGCTTTTATCCGTTTCATCATTTTTTTCTTCCTTGATTGTGTGACCAAAACTATTTGGACAATACCAGTTGATTGTCACGCCAATGGTTTTGCGTTTGTATGACCATCCGCCACCTTTTCGAGATTGTGCCCCTACGACTTGTCGGCGTTTATGCTCAACTCGTTGCATGGGAACGATTCCTAATAGTGGTTCACAAATCTGGCAGTTCATGATTAATCCTTAAAGATTCCTAGTGCCCAACCTGTGTAAGGTTCTGCAAAGACACCTTCCACTTGAACAGTAAATGATGATTCGATTGCCCAATCGTATGGACCTGATTCCCAAAGGATTGCGTATGGTGCATTAGTTCCTGACCAGTTCCAATCTTTTACAAGTTTTGGTTCCTCAAGCCCTTCGCCCCAATAGCCTTTGTATTTGTTTTTAATTTGGGCAAATGCTTTTTCTGCTTGCTTCTTAGTAACAGTTCCCATTATGAACCGACCTTACCTTTCATTGCTTTTTTGTGTCCTACTTTTGCACATTCACCGCATACGGTATTTGCAAAATAACCCAATGCGTCTTCGTGACCACATTTTGCTTTTAGTTCAATTGGTTTATCAAAACCAACACCAATTATTTTAAATTCCATTATGAACCCCCTTCTGCGAACACAATCCATTTGGCTTCTTCGCCATCACGGTGTTCACTGCTTTTTACTGCGTAATAACGACTTTGCTTTACGATTTTTGTAAATGGTTTTTCTTGAAGAATCCACACTGCAACATCGCTTGCGGTTTGGTCATAGACCCTGACTTCTTTTCCATCTACATACACATCAACAATGTATTTTGTCATGTTTATTGTCCTTCCTTACATGGGTGAATTTCTGGAACCATGATGCCTCTACAGTCGGGGCAAACCATGATTAGAATTTTGCTTTCCATTTTTTCGTCCTTCCTCGTCCCTACACTTTAATTGTACCACAACTATGGTTTAGTTTTTACCACTTTATTCTGAGGTGTGAAGATAATGATAAGTTGCAGTGCCATCAGTTGAGGTGGTCGTACTTAGCAAGTAACCCGTAATGTAACCACTGTTAAAAACATTAATTTCAGCAACAGGCTTATTGCTGTCAACATCCCTGCCGTCCGAAGAAACGGCAATTACAACATCTTCATGCTTATTTGCTGAACTTGCAATGTTAGCCACAAGAGCCATTGCTTGTTTTGGAGTTAACTTAAATAGAATTTGGGCTGATGTTTGTGTCATGAGGTTTTCCTTTCTTTTGCCTACACCTCATTGTAACACACTTTGAGTTTAGTTTTTACCATTTTCAAACCACTCAGAAAAAGCGTATTTTAAACACTTTGGGCACAAAATGTTCCAACCCATAAAAACTTGAGGTTCATCAGTTGATTTATTACACCACGAACATCTGACAGAAACCTCGTTACCGATTTCCACGATTGACCCATAACACAATTCCTAAAAGCCAAACCATGACCCCAATAAAAGCCCAACCCATGATTAATCTTTTTTCATCGCTTCAACAACAAGAGTTAACGCTTGAGCCTCAGTAAACCCAGCCTTAGTAAAAGACAAAAACAATTCGTGCATCGCAATGGCACCTTGTACTAAAGAATTATGTGCTTCACCAAAAATTTTGTTTAATTCTTCTTCACTCGCCATCAGATTCCTCCCCAAAATTTTCTTCCTCCAACTCAGACAAATAAAAAGCATTCTCATGAAAATGAAAAATGCAACCCTCTGGAGCCTTTTCTTTATTAAGCCAAGTAATTGCACGATTAGCCAACCCATCCCTATCAAGAAGCGTTGGAAAAGTTTCTCGAACTATTCCAAATGCATCCGTGTATTTAGTAAATTCATTTTCAAATGCTTCAACAGCGATTGCTTCTGATGGTGTAATTTGATACCCAACAGTTACCGCTAATCGAATTGCACCACTAATAATTCGCCACCACTGTTCTGATGGTTGTGTTGCGTCAATAATACGACCAACATCTTCTTTGCCAAATACAACAATTTCAGCCATTGAGTTCCTTTTTTAGATTCTTATTAAAAGTTTAAAGGCTCCGTGTTTGCAGTGGCGGAGCAACCCACCTCCAAAATCTTAGGACAACAACATCAAAACCTAAGACTGCAAATTTATGGGGTTAAACCACTTCTAAAGCAATCAACACATTGTCAATTGTGGTATCTAGAGCAGTTGCCATTACTGGAAGCATGTCAACACTTGGACGATTTTCAAAAGTGAAATACCGATAAAGGTTTCCACGATTAATGCTCATTTCACTTGCGACTGCTTCTAGCGATTTGTAACCGTTGCGTTCCATTTCGGTGCGTAGCCACTTCATGCCAGTTAGTTTTTTACTTTTTGCCATGTTTGGAGTTCCTTCCATTTGAGGTTTCAGGGTTCTTGCATTCTGTACAAATAATGGAACCTATCACTTTTGTGAGGATTACATCATTTGCAGTTTTGATTACAAAGTGTGGACACTCTGTACCAAATTGATTTGTCACCATTACGGCAACTGGTATTCGTATTCGGGACACAAATTGATTACTGCACCAGCAACCATGGTTGCCACAAATTCAATTGCGGTATCACCTTCATAATCACCTGTTGAGGTTAAGTAATTAGAAATTGTGGTAACGGTTTCACCAGAATTTAATGTGTCGCAAACAATGTGACCAGTTTCCAAAATTTGTTTATCTGTGTTTTTTTCAATAACTGGGTTATCAACACTATGCACATCGTACAAAAATTCGTCTTCAGCGTTTGTGTATCCACTATCAACTGGAGTATCAACAACAGTGGTGTCTGTGGTGTCTGTTGTATCCGTGGCTGATGTTGACCCACCACCGCAAGCGGTTAGTGACAGCACCAGCAGTGCAGAGCCAATTACGGCTATTAGGGGTTTCTTCATGGTTTCCTCTCGTAGGGGTTTAGTGCCAATTTAGTATTGGCGTTAGTTTTAAGCAACAACCTAAAACGGCGTGTCGCTTTTGAGTTGGTCATCAAAATCACACTTGGGACAATCGAACCAATAGTTTTTCCAATCATCCACGCGAACATCTGTGACTTCATCAAAATCACATTTCTCATTTGGGCATGAAACTTTAATTGCTACATCGTAAGACAACACACCCGAACCCTTCCATTCATCAGAGTTCATTAGTCCTCCTTTAAGACTTTTACAATTTGGTCAGCCCAGCCCCAAACAAGTTCAACTTTTCCATTGTGGTGTTCGGGTAATGTTTCGCCAAGGAATACACCTTGACTGTTTTCGATTTCAATACTGGTAACTTCAATTGAACGAAGTTCCCCCGATGAAGTTCGGTATTCAATCTTGTCACCAATTTTGACATTAAACTTTTCCATGCTTTTCCTTCTTGTTTTGATTTGATTGACATTCTTCAATTCCCATTACCAACGATGCCCAAGCAAACGGAGTTGCATCATCGGGACGGTATCCACCAGCACCACCAACAAGCATCGGCGTATTTGGAAAATTCTTTCGGAGCATCCAACCAACAGATTCGTAATCATTGAGTTGATACTGCAAATCTGATAACGGGTCAAGTGCATGACCGTCAGCACCACCAGCAACAAAAATGTAATCAGGATTAAATTTTAAAACCCTGTCAATAAAATCTTCAACACATTTAATCAATGCACGACCATCAGAGTTTGGTAGCAACGGGCTGTTGTAAACATTTTTTGAAACATTGTTGTAAAAACCAGTGTTAGGAAAAATGCCAGCCTCGTGAATTGAATGCGTTAAAACATTTGGATTATCAGCCGTTAGGTTTTCTGTTCCGTCACCGTGATGTGCATCAATGTCCAAAATAGCGACCCTGTGCCCATCATCAGTTAGCAACTTTGATGCAATAGCAAAATCATTAAACACACAGAATCCTGAAGAGGAATCAAATTGGGCATGATGTTTTGCACCCGTCAAATTTACGGCTGTTAAATGATTACCCCTACGGAGTTCATCTAATGCTGTAAGTGTTGACGCAACAAACTTTAATGCTAACGCTGACAAGTCTGGTCGCTGACCGTGCCATTCATTGCTTTGATGACTTTTTAAAACTTCAGCAACATAAAGTGGGTCATGCACATTTGTTAAAACTTGTGGGTCAATGTCAAAAGGTTTTATTTCTTCAACTTCGATACCAGCGTATTTTGCTGATTCAATAATGGCGTTTCGTCCGTTAATAAATCTGCGACCTTGAGTTGGATGCAATTTGCTAAACACCCAATTATTAAAATCTTCATCGTGTACTAATAACATGTTCGTCCTTCCTGTTGTCTATACGCTACCACGGCTACATGCCAAAAACAAAATTAACCATTTCGCTCTTGGTACTAAACACTTTTTCAATTTCGCCATTGAGTTGCGGAACAGGATTACCCATTCCGTCAACTTTCCAGCATGCCCAAGTTTTTGTTCGGGGATTGTATCGGCACATAAAGTTGTAACCGATAGGTTTTGCTTCGTATTGTCGGGGAGTTCGATTCATGTCGTCACCGTAATAAAGCCTCATGCAACCTCTTCCATTATTTGCTTCTTGGTCTTGTAGCGTGGTGGGAATTTCACCACGCCTTGTTTGGACAGTTGGCTTCCAATTATTCCATCCACAATGTAGCCATACTTGGTAACTTCATAAAACGAGATTCTAGTTTTCCATCGGCGTTCCGTCACATCTTTCATCGCTTTGTAAAAAGTTTCATCGTGTGCCGAACAACGACCATTGCGACCATTCGGGTATCGAACGCCAACAGCCATGTGCGTCAATTCGTGTAGCAACAACATCCAAGTCGCAGATTCATTGCTTTGCTTTTTGACCACGATGCCACGCCACGATTGACCAACATGTGCCCAACCTGAGTTGCCCCTGTAGTTGTTGTCCCGAATCTCAATCGGCGGTAACGCCCGACCACGGTGATACGGTTCCAACAATTTCCAAAGCCTCACGGCTTCTTTAGGAATGTTCAAATCGCCAACCCAGTTCAATTCCGCTTTAGCAATTTTCTTTTGCCGTTCAGCCGTTAATCGTTGCTCACGCCAAATTGCTTGTTGGGCTTTGGTTCGTTCATCCTTCCGTTTTTTAATTGCAGATTCTTTTTTTCGCTTGGCAGTTTGCTTTGCTACTTGTTTAGTTTTTGATGCTTCACGCTGTTTCTCAAGTGCAGGTGCAGTTCGCTGAACCAACACTCCAGATTTTGCAGAACACGGCAAACAGTATCGTTTGACATCATTCATGCGTGGGCGTGAAGAGTTCAAAACACCACTGTCACACGATGGACATTTCCATCTAACTTGCTTTGTCATGTTTCCTCCCACATAACCATTATAGCAGGTCCACTGACAATTATGAAATCGGGGGTTTAGTTTAAGTATGCCAAAAACCCTTTAATACCAATGGTTATAACTAAACCAAAGTTGTGGTACAATGGTAGTAGGAGGTAGGAATGACAAAAACCAAATTGTCTAGGGAAGAACTTCTCAAGCAGTACGGCGTTCAAAAGCGAAAGCCAAAAGAAAAACTGCCGACTTATGCAGAAGTTCAACAAAGCCATTTAGAGCGACACAAAAATGTTGACGGGTTTTGTATCCAGTGCAAGCAAGTAATCGGCGATGTCGAATCAAGGCAACCGTATCCATGTGCATCGTTACGCAGGGTCAATCTTGCGTAATGGTCAAAACTAAACCAAAAGTGTGTTACACTGAAAGTGTCAACAGGAAGGACAAATCATGACCGACATAAAAACCCTCGCAGTTGCTACCGATACAGCAATTGCAGAATACCTATTTAAACTTGCTGGTGCAGAATCTCAGGTCGAACGATACACCTCAGAAATTTATTGGTCTGCTAATGCCAAATACGAAATTATTAAATTTGAACGGGTTTACAGCGAATCAATCGGAAGCGTAATTGATAGCGTGAGTCCAGATAACACTCGCGTTCAAGAAATCATCGCAAAGTACCGACAGGCACGAACCGAAGCAAATGAAATTCGAATCAACATCGCAAACTTGAACGCAATTTATCTTCAGCACAAATGGACACGGGCTTATCTTGTCACCAACACCAACGGACATGTTCACAAAAACCAAAACTGTTCAACATGTTTTCCGTCAACTCATTATCAGTGGTTGGTTCAATACAGTGGCTCACCTGAAGAAGACATTGTGTCGGATGCTGGTCAAGATGCTTGTACCGTGTGTTACCCATCGGCTCCTGCCGAAGTTCTTAACCGTCCATCAGTAATTGTCACTGAGGAAAAGTTGGAAAAGGAAGCACGGAAGGCTGAACGGGCTGAAGCCAAAAAAGTTCGTGAAGCAAAACGAATTGCATCGGCTCCAACGGTTGACGGTTCGGAACTTTTGGTTTCGGATGGCTACAAGCGAAATGACAAGTTTGTGGTGGAAGAGTTGAAAACCGAACGGACGGCTCGGATTTGGTATGTTGACAAATCTGAATCGTTGGCTCTTTGGAAAGGCAACAAGCCTGAAGATGAGGTTGCGGTTATCCAAGAATCTTTGGAAAACATTTTGTCAGCCCTTGCTGGTAAACATGGTGTATCAGTTGACGCGGTTCGTGCCGACTTGGATAAAAAGGTTGCCAAGCGAGTTAAGGAAACTTTGGAAGCCCGTGAATCTTGGAAGCGTTTGCGTGGGGAAATTTAGTGGTAATAACTAAACCAAAAGTGTGTTATAATTAAGTGTAGGGCAAAAGAGAGGAACAAAATGAAGTTCATCACAGACGATAGTCACGGGTGGTTGGCAGTTTCAACTTATGATTACCCACACGCAAAAAATTTCGGAACGGGCTACGGGTACATAGACGAGGAAAATAGCGTCATCTATTTGGAAACCGATTGTGAGGCTTGGGAATTTTTGCGAGCCGAAGGCAAGTGGGAAGATGCAAAAAATTTCCCAGTTACCAACATTGACGGGCAAGCGTTTGTTCGGAAGTTCAAGCACAATGAAGCAGTTTTCAGTTACAACTTTTAAATAAATAAAAATGTCGGGAAGGACAAAAAATGACAACAGCAAAACAAGTTCGTGAATCCAAGTTCCAAGCAATTTGGGATGAAGCAGATAAGGCTGGTAAAGCATCAGCAGAAAAAGCAATACCGACCCCAATGATAGTTGGCACTCCGACTACTCCACTTGGTAGCGACATTGACTACACCAAGAAAACATACTTTGTCGCTGGTGGTGTGTGTGGGTTTGCCGAAATCAATTTTGCTGGTAATACCAGTTTTGGTCGGTGGGCAAAAAACGCAGGATTAGCCAGTAAGAATTATTACGGCGGTCTTTATGTCTGGGTTAGCGACTATGGTCAATCCATGGAAATCAAGCAAGCGTATGCCCGTGCTTTTGCTCAGGTGTTGCGTGATAACGGAATTGATGCGTCATCAAATAGTCGCATGGATTAAGTGGTAATAACTAAACCAAAAGTGTGTTACAATTAAGTGTAAGCAACGGAAGGACGAAAAATGGAAAACCAAAAACCACTTGCAGTAGGCGACATTATTTATGCTTGCTACGGTTACGATGCAACATTTTACAATTTCTACCAAGTAGTTGGTGAAACCGCTAAGAGCGTCAAGGTGCGTCAAGTAGCAGTAAAAAAAGAATACGGAAATTACTCCGATTATGTATCACCGATTGCAAACGAATTTGTTGGGGATGCGATTACTCGCCGAGTCAAAATAAATGGCAAAGGTCAAAACAACTGGATTGTAAAAATTAGCGATTACATCTGGTCATTCAATAAGTGGACGGGACAAGAAAGTCTTGGACAAAGCCCAGTTGGAACCTACTAGGAAAGAAGGAAAAAATGATAAAGCAAGAATCCCGACCATTTGACCCACAGGTGCTTAAAGCACAACTTGGAATGTTTAACATTTATGCCATTTCAGGTGGACGCTTTTACATTGACGGTGCCACATTATTTGAAGATGGACAAACCCAGCAAGTCGAATTGCCAGTAGCCTACGGGTACCGAGTTCGCATCCGTCTTGCATGGGACGACACCTACACCGTTCAACGAGTTATCGTAAAAAACACCAAAAAGGGAATTAGCGAAAACATCAAGGGGACAGTTGAAGGTGTGTATTGTGACCAAGTTGGTGAAGTGGCTTATTACGCAAGTTGTTTCCGTTCACATCCCGAATTTGGCGAATGGTCAAAACCAGTAGAAGTTAACTAGGAAGGAAAAACATGACAAAGCAAACAAAACTTCAATTATTCCGTGACGGCGAACCTGTTCAAGAATTTGACGATTGGTTAGGCGTTCTTGCATACATTCACAAAAATCATTCATACTCGGCTGATTGGGCTTTTAAGTATGAAGGTTACGAACTACGAACGGTAGGTAATTAACATGACCCAGCAAACCCCATTCAAATGTCCCCGATGTGGCGACATCAGCAAAATTCCACCAGCCCTATCTCGGACAGATAACAAAACCCGTATCTGTTCCGATTGTGGACGCTTTGAAGCACTAGAGCAGTTCGTCAATGCGTTAACCCCACAAACAGATTGGGTCGCAAATAATTTCAATGCAGATTTTCCACTTTTGCCATACGCCGACACTTCGGGCTGGTCAGGTTCTGAAACTTCTAAAGCCCGTGCCATTGCTGAAGATTCCGATGGTACAACCAGTAAACGACAAAAAGACACAATTAAGGCGTTGGCTGGTGCTGGTATTCTGGGCTTAACTTGGAAAGAGTTGGCTTCCCACTTTGGCTGGCATCATGGTCAAGCAACAAGTGTGTTGTCGGTTCTGCACCTAGAAAACCGAATAAATCGCCTAGTAGAAAAACGCAGTCGTTCTGCGGTGTATGTGTTACCTGAGTTCGTCAACGAGCGTCAGACAAGCCCTCACGGGCGTAAGAAACGCATTCACACATGTAGCAACTGTGGACACACGGAGGAATCATGAAATTAACCAAACGAGGAAAAGCGGTTGTAAATACCTTTTACGCATTTTTAGTATTTTTGGCAATTGGGTTTTGTGGCTCATTGGAATACTCGGATGCAGTTGCCCTAGCCAAATACGATGCTAAAAACAAATCTCAGGCAGTTTCAGTAATTGTCCACACAAAGCCACCAGTAAAGGTTTCTTTACGCTCCTATGCCCGTTCACAGGGCATTAAACGGGGTTGGAGTTCAAACCAACATTCATGTTTGGTAAAACTATGGAATGAGGAATCGGGCTGGAATCCAAAAGCACACAATTTCAGTTCTGGTGCCCACGGAATTCCACAAGCGTTACCTGCATCAAAAATGCGTTCTGCTGGTGCCGATTACCTTACGAACGGCAAAACCCAAATCCGTTGGGGAATTGGTTACATCCAAAATCGTTACGGCACACCATGTTCAGCGTTAGATTTTCATAATCGGCAGGGCTGGTATTAATCATGTCGGAATTGCCAGACACCAAAATTGTTGATTGTCCCGATTGTGGGCATCGTGTTTGGGAACCCATGTTGAAGTTGGGAAAATGCTTCACTTGCGAGTTGCTCAAGAACTTTAAGGACAAACAATAGAATAGGTGCATGCCAAAAGATGATGATGCTGTTGAAGCGTCAGAAAAGTCCCCCGTGGACAACATGCTGTACGAAATCCAAAAAGAAATGTTTCCTGAAGGGGCACTTTCAACAGCGTGGGTTTTGGCAACAGAATGGGTTGCAATTAATGGTGAGTATTACACCGTTACTTTAACCGATGACAAAGCACCACCGTGGCATCATGTTGGGATTTTGGCAAAATCACAATCTGAGTTGGACGAAATCTTATCTTCGGAAGAAGAGGAAGATTAGTTGTACCCAAAGTTTGATGGGTCGCAACTTTGTGCCCAAGTTGACCCAGAGATGTGGTTTCCAGATGGTTCGCTTATACGAGCAAACCGTGACGCTATGGAAATTTGTAAAAAATGTCACTTCCTTGAGGAATGCTTGGAGTACGCTGTACAAACTGATGTTCAAGGAATTTGGGGCGGTACTACCTATCCGCAACGAAAAGTGATAAGAAAGACTAGGGGAATTGTTGCAAAACCAATTTTTGAGTTTTTGTCAACAACACCTCAAGCAATTAAAGCCCGTGAAAAAAGGGCTTTAATTAAAGAACTCCAAAAAGAAAAGGAAAACGAATGAGTGCAAATGTAACGGTAATTGGCAATCTTGCTGGCGACCCTGAGTTGCGATTTACTAAAGAAGGTAAGGCTGTAGCAACTTTTACAGTTTTAACTTCAACATCTAAGAAAACAGATTCGGGTTGGGAATCAACCGATGTAACGGCTTGGCGTGTTTCTGCTTGGGACAAGTTAGGCGAGAATGTTGCTGAATCTTTGACCAAGGGTTCCCCTGTTGTTGTTTACGGCAAGGCATCTTGGAAAGAATGGGAAAACAAAGAAGGCAACAAAGGTGGGGCTATGCAAATTCAGGCTTACAATGTTGCAGTTGATTTGAAGCGTGACCCTGTAAGCATTAACAAAGGTTCGGGTTCTAATCGTTCTAAAGAAGTTGACCCTTGGGCTACACCTGCTCCGTCTGAAGAATTTCCGTTCTAATGTACGGCTATTTTAAGTTTGCCGTTAATGGCACAATTGTTGGTTTGGCTTTTTATTGGCATGAATACACGGTGCAAATTCTTGGCTGGATTGCGTTAGTAATGACGGCTTTGAGTTGGATTCGCAATAGCCTCCCTAAGCGTGAGCCTAAAGTTGTTGAGTGGGACAGGTTTGATTGGGATGTTGTTGGCGGTTGCGAAAGTGATAATTGCAAATGTCAGGCTAAAGATGACACGAAACCCAAAGAGTCATAACTAAACTAAAAGTGTGTTACAATCAAGTGTAGGCAAAAAAGGAAGGACGGAAAATTGAGTTCAAATTTAATTCAATTAGTCATAGACATTATTAAATCTCAACAAGAAGATTTAATAACCATGGAAGAAGCAGTTTCACTTATTGAGATGGAACGCAAAAATCATAAGGCAGGTAAATAATGGAAAAACTTATTAATCAAATTATTGCGTATGAACAAGGCGAATTGTTTGGGCAGGAAGTTATTGATTTCTTTCAAGAACTTGTTAACACTGGTAAAGCATGGTCACTTCAAGGACATTACGGACGCACCGCACAAGCACTTATTGATGAAGGGCTTGTAACGGCATGAGCGAACAAGAAGAAACAGCAGTTGGACGGAACTACATTTTTGACATGGTTGACGGTTCACAAATCCTTGTAACAACTTGGGGCACCGACATTGGGCGAATTGCGTTTCGTTCTGATGCTTGGTCAACATGGTCGCCACCAGTTCAAGCAACAAAAATTGAACAAATTGGTCAATGAAATTTATTGAACTTTTTGCAGGTATCGGTGCGTTTCGGCTAGGTCTGGAACGCACTGGTCATACCTGTGTTTGGGCAAACGAATGGGAAAAAGCACCACGGAGGATTTATGAACGACAATTCGGAGAACAACCAGATGGACGAGATGTTCGGACTATTTCCGCCAGCGACCTCCCTGAAGCCGACCTCATCGTTGGAGGATTTCCTTGTGCAACTTTTTCAGTTGCAGGAAAGCGAACTGGATTCTCTTTGGAAGACACAAGAGGTACTTTGGCTTTTGAAATGTTCAGACTTGCCAGAGATAAGCGAATACCGTACATCGTTTTTGAGAATGTTAAAGGACTCCTCAACCACGACAATGGAACAACTTTCGCAGTTATCCTCGGAGTCTTGGATGAGATGGGGTATGACTGCCAATGGGAATTGCTTGACAGCCAAAATTTTGGAGTCCCACAACACAGAGAACGCATTTTCCTTGTCGCAAATCTTAGAGGAAAACCCCGACCCAAAGTATTTCCTATCGGAAGAACAGGTTCAACAAATGTTGTCGAAGTTGAATCAGAAAACGGAATTGCCCAATGGAGTAGAAGAGATAACGGATTTCGATACTTTGGAGCAACAGCCCCAACTCTTTTAGCCCAAATGGGAACAGGTGGTGGCAATGTTCCGTTTGTTACCGTTAAACCTGTGCTGACAGTTAACCGTGCCGAGAAGCGTCAAAATGGTCGCAGGTTCAAGGAACATAATGAACCAGCGTTTACTTTAACGGCTCAGGATAGGCATGGAGTTGCTATTGATGACGGCAAAACTGTAGTCATTCGTAGGCTTACCCCGTTGGAATGTGAACGGTTACAGGGTTTACCAGATGAGTTCACTAAGTATTACGAAGACGGTTCATTGGTTTCCGATAATGTCAGATACGAACGATTGGGCAGAACAATAACAATCCCAGTTGTTGAAGCAATAGGTAAAGGGTTAAATGTTTTCTTTTGATACGGTCAATAATTTTGATGACCACATAGCGAGTTCAATTCCTGCTTACGATGCTTTGTTTGACACGGTAGTAACTTTGAGTGATTTCTTTTTATTACCTGATACAACTTTTATTGACATTGGTTGCAGTACAGGCAAATTGCTAGAAACGGTTCGGCACGATGGTGTCAAAATTGGGATTGATAAATCAAGAAATTTGCTACCAAGATTCAACCCAACCCCTGTTGAGTATTTTAGTTACGACATAACCGAGTATTTTGGGTTTGAAGATTGTTCACTAATTACCTCAATTTTTACTTTGCAGTTCATTGACAGTACTAAACGCCAAGAATTGTTAAACAGAATTTATGACGGGCTACGACCAAATGGGGCTTTTATTTGGGCTGAAAAAGTTTATGCAGAATCAGGCAAAATTCAAGAAATGCTGACATCTACTTTGCACCAACATAAAAGACCTTATTTTGATGCAATGGAAATTTTGGATAAAGACGCAGATTTGCGTAAACTAATGCGACCTAACACATCTGCAAAGAATCAACAAATGGCTAAAGATGCTGGATTTGAGCAAGGTGAGTTGATTTGGAAATCATTAAATTTTGAAGCATGGCTTTACATTAAGTAGCGAGCCACCTCAAGATAGTGCTTTTTGCAATGTATTATGCAAGAAGGTTTATTTTTTTGTAAGGATGTGAACATGGCTACACCAAAACCAGATTTTTCTGAGTTAGGCTCCACAGGGCTTCATCGTGCTGGTGGCACAGTCTTTGAAGAGTTCATTACAGCGTTACGAAACAAAAACGGTATCCGTGCTTACCGTGAAATGGCTGACAATGACCCTGTTATTGGTTCTATTCTTTACGCGATTGAAAAAGTTATTGTTCGCCTTGAATGGCGAGTTGACCCTTACATTGAGCCAAATGCTGAAGGTCAACCTAAAGAAAAAGATGTTGAAGTTGCAGATTTTATTGAATCTTGCCTTTTTGACATGTCTGATTCTTGGGACGCAACTTTAGCAAGTATTCTTTCAATGCTTACTTTTGGTTGGTCATACCACGAAATTGTTTACAAACGCCGAGTTGGACCTGACGAAAATGACCCAACAAAGCGTTCACAATACACGGACGGCAAAATTGGTTGGCGTAAATTTGCTATCCGTAGTCAAGATTCTTTAATGCGTTGGGAATTTGATGACGATGGCGGTGTTAACTGCATGATTCAAAATGACCCTTCAGGCGGTGGAACCCATTATGTCCCAATTGAAAAAGCATTACTTTTCCGTACCACAAACCAAAAAAATAATCCTGAAGGTCGTTCCATGCTTCGGAACGCTTACCGTCCTTATTTCTTTAAAAAGCGTATGGAAGAAATTGAAGCAATTGGTATTGAGCGTGATTTGGCTGGTCTTCCTGTCGCTTATGTTCCACCTGAGTTCCTTTCATCTACGGCTACAGATGCACAAAAAGCGGTACTAAATAGCATTGTTGAAATTGTTCAAAACATTAAACGCAATGAACAAGAAGGTGTAGTTTTTCCTGCCCAGTATGACGAATCTGGTAAAAAACTGTTTGATTTGACCCTTTTGTCGGCTGGTGGTTCCCGTCAGTTCGATACGGACAAAATTATTTCTCGCTATGACCAACGAATTGCTATGTCTGTTTTGTCGGACTTTATTTTGTTGGGTCATGACAATGTTGGGTCATTTGCTTTGGGTACCGCAAAAATGGATTTGTGGTCTATGGCAGTTGACGCTATTGCTAAATCCATTGCTGAAGTTATTAACCAGCATGCTATTAGCCGTTTGATGCGTTTCAATGGAATGGATACTTCTCGTCTTCCTAAGTTGAATTATGGTGACATTGCTCATGTTGATTTGACTGAAGTTGCAGATTATGTGACCAAGTTGGCTAATGCTGGAATTATTGTTTCTGACCCGAATCTTGAAGATTATTTGCGTGAATTGGGTTCACTTCCACCTGCTGAACATAATGGTGATACTACGGGCGCAATTGACCCTGCTACAGGATTACCTGTGGTTCCTGCAATTGACCCTGCTACAGGATTGCCAGTTCCTGCTGGTAAACAACAGCCTCAACAAGGCAAACCAGTTCAACCTCCTGCACAAAAACCAAATGCTAAAAAACCTGCACCTAGCAAACAGGATGCTGGACAATCCGATAATGCTTTCTAGGGGTTTTGATGCCATTAGTCAGGAAAGCCAAATCTTCGGTACCTGCACCTCCAGTTTTTAATGTAACTGAAGAGCAGTTATACAACATTATCCGTAATGCTTTGTATCGGGCTGGGCGAGTTGCTGATGCTGATGCGTTGGCTTCAGCAATTATTAATCTGCAACCCGATTTGCTGGAGCAAGCGTTATTAACAATTAATGTTGACGCAATTCAACAGATTATTAGAGAATCAATTACGGCTGTTATTAATCATGCTGGTGTTATTGCTGGTCAAGAAATACAGCCAATTATTCAAGCAACATCCGATTGGGGTAATGAACAAACTTTAACGGGTAGAACCAATGGTGAGTTCAATTTTAACATCCATAATCCTGTAGCGGATTTGTATGCAGAGCGTCAGGCTGGGCGTTTAGTTACAGCCATTAACGATTCAATGCGTTTGGCAATTCGTCAGATTATTAGCGATTCTTTTAGTAAAGAAATTTCCGTCCCTTACACGGCTAAAAAATTGCGTCAAGTTATTGGCTTGCATCCTCGTTGGGCACAGGCAGTTGACAAATTTTATGACCGCACTTACAAAAATTTGTTAAAACAAGGTTTGAAACACGAAAAAGCAATTGAAAAAACTGATTTATTGACTGATAGGTACCGTCAAAAATTGATTCGTGCCCGTGCCACAATGATTGCCCGTACCGAAATTCAAATTGCTCAAAACATGGGTCGTCAATTGGCTTGGCAACAGGCTGTTGATGGTGGTTGGGTTGCTGGTGATTCAATGAAGCAATGGCAAACAGTTTACAAAAACAATTTAGGTGGACCCCCTTGCGATAAATGTGCCCCTTTAAATGGAGTTCAGGTGCGTTGGGACATGGCTTTTGACAATGGGCTACTTATGCCACCTGCTCATCCTCATTGTCGCTGTACAGCGTTTCTGGTGCCTCCTGACCGTGGTTTGAATGATGCTGAGTGGATTAAAACTGGTCAAATGAGGTATTCGGGGGAACAGGCATGAAATCTGTTTATGTTGTAGTTCCCGTAAATAAACACCTTGCTGGTCAGCATGACCAATCAACTCATGGTTCTTGGGCTGATAACATTACACATGAAATAAGTGCGTGGAATCCTTTAGACCCAATTCCTCCTAGTCCTCGCAATGGTGGTGGGTTTACTGCTAGGGCACAATACGCTTGGGAACATGGCCCTGATGGAACTCAATTTGTTGAATTATTTCGCAAATACGCATGTCAAATTTTAGGTTTGCCCGTTCCAGAAACTCCTTACGACAAAGGTGGTTATTTGGAATACATGCTTGAGCGTGGTTGGGGTGCCCCTAATCGTAATGAAGTTAAAGGACTATTAAAGGCTATTGCAAATAGTAAGCCCCAACCTGTTTTGTGGCGTGGTTTACAATCTGATGATACAACTGGGTTAAAACAAGATTTTACTCAACTTGAGGCTGGCGATGTTATTGACATGCCTTTAGTATCTACTACTCGTTCTCAAGGTGCGGCCGAGTGGTATGCAACTGGTAGGGGTAATGGAAATAATTCAGTTTTAATAAAAATTCAGGCTGGTGCTAAAGGCTGGGCATTTAAAGATGCAATGTTTCAACAAGATGCTGAAGTTATTACAAGTGGAAAATTTGAAGTTGTTGGTGTAACTAAAGTTAAACATCCTTTTTGGGCTAGATTTCCAGCAGGTGCAAGAATGCGTCAGCATGTTGATGCAAATGGAAATGTTGATGAAACTTGGTATCAAATGTGGGATTATGGTGCAAATGTTATTGAAGGTGTTCCTAAAGAACAATACCAAGCAAAAGCAAAAACATTTTATGAAAGTTTGGTTTCGGGTGATTTGAGTTCATTTGAATCACCTGATGTTAAATTTGTATTTGACCGAGGTGCTGGGCAAGACAGATGGGGCGATTACAATGTAACTTTATGGGCTAAACAACCAGACAAAGAATTTACCGTGGTTGAAGTCAAAATGATTGAACCTCATGTTGTTTCAGATGAAATTGCTAAATCTAAAAGTCAAGATTTGGGCAACAAGTTTTATTGGTTGTTTAATGACCGTCCGTTTATTCAAGAAAATTTAGTTCAAAAACATCTTGCAGGTCAGCATGACCAGAGTTCACACGGCGATTGGGCACACAGTAATGACCGTTCCCCTAAAGAACAGGAAATACAACAAAGAATTTCAAATGTAAAAGTTATTCTTCCAAATAAAAATGAAACAAATGATTTCATAAATTCAGTAACAGCAGAATACTCCAGCCCATCTGGACAAACAATTTATTTAATGCAAGATAATTATTTTCGGTCTTCCGATGGCGGTATTGACATGGAAACTCAGGCTTATGTTGCTTTTTCTGGTGGAAAAAGACAAATAGGTTATTTAAACGCTTCTCATAATACAAACTTTCCAGATGCTTCAATTGAAAATGTTTTTGTTGAGCCAAAATTTCAACGCCAAGGAGTTGCCACGGCAATGCTTAATTTGGCTCGAAGTTATGCTCCAAATGGAATTAAAATTGAGCATTCTTTTTCTTTGACAAGAGATGCCGAGGGTTGGGCTGGTGTTGTTAAACATCTCGCAGGGCAACATGACCAAAGTTCGCATGGCAACTGGGCTGATGGTGATGGGTCAAATGAAATTAGCATTCAGCAACTTGCGTCAATAATTAACGCAAATAAACCATACGACAGCCTTGATGTTTGGCGTAAAACTTTGCAAGATGTTTTAAAAGCCACAGGCAAAACTGGTAAACCTACTTTTGGTGATACTTCACAGGGTATGGAATTTTGGCGAACTTTTCAGCAAGGTTCTGCTTTTGATTTGGAAACTTCAGACAACATTAGATTATCTGCTAAAGATAAAATCAAACAATTTATGGCTTCAAAATTGCCTTACATTTCTATGGGTAGAAATGGAATTGGTCTTTATGGTGCGCATACGAAAAAAGAGGCTGAAATTTGGGGTTATAAAGGTGATGAAAAACAAATAGTTAAAATGGCTTTTAAACCTAATGCAAAAATTTTAACTATTCCTTCTTCTGAAGCAAACTGGGTATTGGCAAATAGTGGATTACTAGAATCTCAAATTAGTTTACTTCGTCATACGGCTTTAACAGATTTTTCAACAAGTTGGTTTTTTACTGATAAATTAACAACTAGAAATCTTATGGCTTTGGCAATGGGCTATGACGCAATTAATGACAGTCCAATGCTTTATGACCCAGCCGATAGAAGTTTGCCTGACCGAGAAATGGTTGTTTTAAATGCTGGTGCTTTAATTGTTCAAAACCCTGATGCAGTGTCTAAACACTTGCAAGGTCAACATGACCAATCTACGCACGGCAATTGGGCAGGTGCTGAAAGTTTTAAATCTGCTTCGTTGAATGACCTTCCAGCCTTAGACCTTTCAAGACTTGATTCAACAACAATGGATGCTAGAAATAATTATGTTGGCTTTGGGTACTCATGGATGAATGATTACCTTCGTAGTGGCAACATTGATGACACAGTTAGAATTATTTACAATGAACAAATTCCTAAAGAACAAGGAATTGCTCAAATTGATTCTTTGAAAAATGCTTTGTATGAAACAGAAACAACACAAGATTTGACGGTTACTAGGTGGAGTTCAGGGGCAAGCCTTTTTAGACAACAAGTTTCTACAATGTCTGAGGAAGACATTAATGGGTTGGTTGGAAAAACTTTTGAAGCAAAAGGTTTTACATCAACTTCTGCTCCTAATAGCGTGCATCAAAGTGTTAATGATTCTTTTAAAGCATCTGCAACAGTTTTTTCAAACATTCACATGCCAGCAGGTACTCATGGTGCAACGATGGGTAATGATGAAGAAGGTGAGTTCGTTATTGCCCCGAATACTACTTTTGTGGTTATGGGAGCAAAAAGGTTGGATAAAACTAGGATTGTGTTAGACCTTTTAGTGACGGGACAGGAAAATGGATAGGTTTACTGATTCTTTCTTGTCTGAAGTTGATAGTGCTGAGGCTTTGCGTCATCGTTTACGAGCAGAACAAATTCTTGGGCGTTCCCTTTTATTAAAACATTATTTGGGTCAGCATGACCAATCCACGCACGGCAATTGGGCACATGGTTCAGTTAACGATTTTGCCGAAACAACAACTTTTAAAAATGCTGTTAAAAAATTGGCTAAAACTTATGCTGACAAAATAGATAGCGGTGCAGGTGGTTTTGGTGGTAGTCGTTCAGAAGATTTTTTAGTTAAAATTCTTCATGGTGATACTTTTGCTAGGTCTGCTCTTGGAAAAGAGTTGCAACAGCAAGTTAAAGATGCTTATCCTCGTGATGCTGTTTTTCTCAAAACTGGTGGAGTTTTTGATAACACTTTTAAAGGAGTTATCAATCCTAGTTTTGTAACTGGAAAAGATTATCCAATTGTGATGTATGAAGCATTGCTTCGTAGGGTATCTGATGAAGTTGTTAAACAAGCCCTTTTTGCTAGTTTTGATTCTTCTGAGTTGGATTATCAAAGTCTTATTGCTGATGATTTAAAATCTTTGCAAGAACATGGAAAAGTTTGTCAGGCTATGGATGAAAAGTCATTTATTACATTATTGAAAAGTGATGACCCAAGGTTTAAAACACAATTTGAAACAGGTACAAGCAATGGTGCGTACAGCAAAATTGGTCGTATCGCTGGTGAGTTGCGTTCTCAAAGTATGCCTTTGTCGGAGCCTGTTTCTAAAAGACCTATTTATGGCTATGTGGCTGAAGATGATTTTCATGAAAGCATTTTGATTAATGGACCTGAGCAGTATGGGGCTATTCGGGTTGTGTTTAAAGATAATGTTAAATCTCGGACAACTATGTCGGTTGGGGATTCGTTGTCAACTGGTTGCGTACCTATTTCTATGACTCAAAAAGAAATAACTCCTTTTGATGCTTGGCGAGCATCTGACAGGATTTTGTACAACATTGCTAAAGATGAGGGTTGGAATAATGATACTTATGAAATTGGGTATCTCAATGAAGGTTCTTATTTTGAAGCCCAGATTCATGATGGTGTTAAGTTGAGTGATGTTGAATCTATTTACATTCCATCAGATAGTTTTGATGACATTAGTCCCCTTGTTCCCAAGGGAATTAAGGTGGTAGAGTATTAATTATGGAACTAACCAAAGGTAGTGTTTACGCTGTAAGGGCTGACGGAGCCGAGTTAATTTTTGATTCCGTTGACGCTGACGGTTATCCATACGGGTATTTACGCCAAACTAATGGCAGAACCAGCACTGTTGGTTTATTTGATAAATGGCAAAAAGTTGGCACTTGGACAGTTGTTGACGCTTTTACCAAACACATGTCAGGGCAACATGACCAGAGTTCACACGGTAATTGGGCACACGGGACTTTTGAATTAACCAAAGTTGTTGGGCGATACGATTGTTACGAACATCCAAGTGGGAGCAAATTTTATGTTCCACGCTTTGATGACTCAGGGTTACAAAACATTAAATACGCCAAAGACATTGTTGCAAGAAAAAATGAAGCAATTGGTTACATGAATGAGTTGCTTTCAAAGTATCCAATGCACGATGTTTCTTTTATTATTGACCTTGAAAATCGGGTGGGCGTTGGTGGTGAAACTGTAACTTCAATTGGTAGTCAGGGTAATGCACGAAGAAAATACAGGGCATCACAATTTAATGAAGAAAAATTATTTGCTCCCACAGCAGATGAAATCACTTCTTTGTTTGAAAAGTGGATTCCTGATGTGAATTGGCATGACACACCAAAAGGCAGTGTAATTGTTTTAAATCCAGCAGTTTTTTCCCGTTTAGGTAGCGGAACAGCAAAAACTTGGAAAGAAGTAATTCATGACGAGTTTGTTTCTACTTCAAGTTTTTCTGGTAACGAGTATGTTGGCAATGACTATAACGGTTTACAAGCAACAATTATTCACGAGTTTGGTCATGCTGTTGACCAAAGGTATTATTTTCAAGCAACAGCAGATTTTGAACAACTTAGTTCTAGCCCTATAGTTTCAAAATACGGTAAAACTAATCATCGTGAATTTTTTGCTGAAATGTTTACTGCTTGGGAGTTAGATAAAGATAATCCCAATTATAAAAAGATTTTTTATCATTTAGATTTTGCTAATTTGGCAAAAAATTTGATGAACAAATCTATTGCAGGTTTTCATGTTATAGAATCTATTGATTCTAATGTTCCTCCAATTGTTATTGAGTTTGGTGGTTTACAAAAGCATCTTGCAGGTCAGCACGACCAGTCAACTCACGGCTCATGGGCTAACCATGAATGGTCTAAAAAATTTAAACCGATTGCTGGCTGGAAACCAGTAGATGATAAATCTTTGCCATGGGCGTTTGAAACTACTATCCATGATGTCAGAATTGTTGCTAATTTTAATTCTTATTGGCAATCTTTAAAGGGAACATCAAGTAGCGACCCCAGTCAAAATACAAAATACACTCCAGAAATTCAAAAACAAGTTGAAACTGTTTTATTTCAATTAAATAAGTTGGGTCAACATGCTCCTTTGCCTAAAAATACTGTTGTTAGAATGTTTTTTGGGGATGAAGCCTTATTGAATGCTGATACTGCAAGTGGCAATCCTGTTCCAGAAGGTGTAAAAGGATTACATCTTGGTGGTTGGGATAAAGTTGCTGAAAAAATGGGTGTACAAATTTATGTTGCTTCAACTGGATTTTTTGATAAACCAAACAAAAGAAAATTTGGGCGTTTTACTCAATCTTACCAAAATGTAAATCATCAAGGGCAATACTGGTTGGCTCATGAATGGGGACATGCTCGTCAAATGCAAATTAATCAAATAAATAATGATGCAAGTTCCGCTTCAACTCAAAGCCTTTGGAATAGGGCTGTTGACGGGAAGTTGGGTTTAAGTAAATACGGGCAAACAAATTCCAAGGAAGGTTTTGCTGAAGCGTTTGCTGATTGGTTTTTGAGTGAAGGCAAAAGTGGCAATCAGGCAACTCAAACTTATGCTTATGATTGTCAATGGAGTTTTGATAGACAATCCGAATACGGGCAAAATCCTGTATTGAAAAGCAAAACTGATGAGGACAATACTGTTTACACGGTTGAAGACATTTGTGATTTTGGTGAAGGCTTAGATAAACCTGTTGCTAAAACAATTTTTGTTGTACCACCTTTAAATTTAATTAAGCATCTTGCTGGTCAGCACGACCAAAGTTCGCATGGTAATTGGGCAAACGGTGGACCTGTTGCTGAGGGTAAGTATGGTCAATGGGGTGCCGAACGCCAACAAATGATTTTGAGTATGAAAGATAAAGGCCCAAGCGTGGCTTGGTTGACTTGGATTCAAGGGTTATCAGATGCTTCTGTTGAGATAGCAGATAGGGCTAGGGCTTGGGCTGATACTAAAGGCAATGCTTATTGGCGACAAGAGTTACAAAATTATTTGGACGCTCGTGATGTTCAACATCAAGGGGATTCGCTTCTTACCGAACAGTTGACAGATGATTTTTATCAAAGACACGCTGGAAGAATTTTATTGGATGCTGGTGACGACATAGCAACCAGAATAAAACCAGGCCTTAAAGAAATTTATAACATGAATTACGAGTACACAGATAAAACAGGACATGATGACACTATTAAAAGCAGGATTTTGAATGTTGAAGTTGATTTAAATGATGGTTTAATTAAAGTAGAAGGTAGTTTGTTTAATCAACTTGACGACCAAATTGGTGAATTTGAAAGAACTTTAAACACAAGCACTGGAGTTGTTTCACATGATGTTTTACAAATTTGGGAATCTCAATACCAAAATACTGGTTTTGGAAACGCTTTTATTAATCAATCAGAAAATTATTACATCAGCCACGGGTTCAATGCCATTACTTTAGATACGGCTTGGAATGGTGCCTATACATGGGCAAAGATGGGCTACGATTGGTCGGGAAGCCATCCAGAAGATTGGCGAAATGTAAGAAAAGATTTAACTGACCGTTTATTTGTTATTCCAAATGAACCAAAAAATAAACCAGTTAGGGACGACATTGAAACTATGATTACTCGGTTAAATGGGGATTCTTTGGCTTCAGATTTCCCAACTCCTTATGATGTTGCAATGGTTGGTTACGGCGATGGCACAGATGGGCAGGGAAATGCTTTGACCATGTGGCTTGGAAAAAGCATTTTATCAAATCAAAGATACCATTATAAAAAGAAATTAAATGTTGCACCTAGGCAGATTATAAGTAAAGGGATTTATGATGAATAGAGATACAAAAATGGCAACTATGAGTTCCGTTTATGATGCTTGGGTTTTAAAGTATAAAAATGTTGCTGGCTTTTATCCCGAAAATCCTACCCCTGAACAATCTTTAGATTTTGATAAAATGTATTCTGAAGCAATTGGTGGCAAAAAACTTACTGCTTATTCACCTGAACTTATGGATAATCTTATGAAATTACCTTTTTACAGCATTGACCCTGCCGATAATTAAGCGAGTTGACCTTTTGAGGTAATGCTTCTGAGGTATTCTTATCTAGTATTTCAGGAGGTTTTGTGTCACGCATTGCACGGCTCGCCAAATTTATTGGGGTGGTTGAATCTTCTGATGCTGTCTTGATTAAACATTTGCAAGGCAAACATGACCAAGCAACGCACGGCAATTGGTCTGGTCATCATGGGCAAGCAGTTGACCGTAAAAATACTGCTGAAGGTAATCCTTATCCACATCCCATTCAAACCGCTTATGACAATGTAGTGGCTGGTAAAGAGGGAATTGTTAGCCCTATTGATGCTCCTGCATGGTTGGATGCTATGGCTGACCGTACCGATAATCCTGATTTAACTAATTTGGAAATCCTTGGTACGCAGTATTTTACTAAAGACAATTTGGGCATTATGCGCGACCACATGCCTCAGATTCCCCCCGATACTCAAGAGGCTTTTATTAAGGCTATGCAAGCCCGTGGTGTTCGAGTTGATTTGGTTGATGTTACGCCTTTTGGTTTGCACCCTATTCAGGCTGAAATTTCTGCTACTAAATCTGGCAAAATTTTTCGTAAGATGAAAAAAGAAGGGGTTGACGATACTCCTATTACTATTTCTAGTGATGATTATGTTATTGATGGTCATCATCGTTGGGCCGCTGGTCTTTTTCTTGGGCTTTCCCCTAAGCATAAAGGCATTAAATTAAAGGCTTTGCGTGTTGACATGCCACAAGAGCAGTTGGTGGATGTGGTTTTGGCTTGGAATAAGGCTGTTGGTATTTCTTCCATTCCTTTGGGTGCTGATGTAAAACAATCTATGAAAAAAATGTTGGCATTTGACATTGCGGTGTTAAAGGCTAAGATTAAATCAACCGAAGTTGAGAAACATCTTTCAGGTCAACACGACCAATCAACTCATGGACGCAGGTTTAACAGCGAAGTTGCACCAGAAGTCGTTCATGATGTGCTGTCGCAAGTAGCCGAAAACGGTGGTTTATCAATCAAGTTAACAGACGGCTCACTGCCTCCAGATGGCTACATGGTATCTCGAAACAGTGACAAGTTTGGCACTGTAGTCACGGCATCAGATTTCTTTAACGAGAAAAAGGGAGCCAAAATTCTCGGTGCGTTTTTGATTAAGAACAAATCAGAGTTGGGTTCTGGTAGGGCTTATCTTGGTGTGTGGCACGAAACAACCAAAACGGTTAATGGTGTAACGGTTGAAATACCAAAAGACCAGCAACAAGTTCATTTGGATGTTACGGACAAAATTGTTAGTAAGAAGCAAGCAATGTCGTTGGGTAGAAGGCGTAACCAAATTAGTATTTGGGATGTCGTAAACTTTGACGAGATTCAAACAGGAGGTACTGGTGGAACAGTCGAAAAAGGAAATTATAAACATAGCCTCATCCCCGAAACCGTTGAATCAGATGACGGACGAGGAAATTATGGCTTGGGCGGAAAAGATTTACGGGAAGTTGCCGAAGCCTCAGTAATTGTTCAGGTTCCTGTTGATTCTGATTTTTTTAAACATCTTGCAGGTCAGCACGACCAGAGTTCACACGGTTCATGGGCACATTCTGATGAACACATTAAATCTTTATTTGAAAAAACATTAACTTCTAATGGCAAATCAATGTCAGTTCATGTTGGCTCTATTGAAAAAAATGGTTCACTAATTTCCGTTAAAGGTACTGTTACTGATGCTCAAGGCAATCCTGCTGGTGAGTGGCAACGGGACATTGATACAAAAACTAAAACCATGGATTTAGTTGGATTTACTCTTGGTAATTGGCAAGGTGACACAACACAATACGGTGCTGGTGATGCACTTCGGCGTAACGGTTTGGGTAAAGAATTTCATAAACAATCTGAACAAATTGCCCGTGAGTTGGGTTTAAATAACATTCGTGTGTTTGCTGTTTCTGATGGTTCTTCTGCTTGGGCTTCGCAAAGTTTTGGATTTGATTGGGATGTTAGTCACCCCGATTTTCGTGATTCTATGGACCATTTAAAACGCCAAATAAAAGTTTTGTTACGCCCACCAAGGGTTAGTTATGAAGTTACGCCAACAAATAATCCAGCAAAAGTTCAAGTGGGAAACCAAATCTACACTTATAGCCATCCAGCATTGATTAAGCCAGAAAATGTTCAAGCACTGCAAAATTTATCTGACAGATTTGAAGGTGATGTTGTTGCTAATTATCCAAAACCTTATGAAGTGTTAAATGTTGTATCTGATACAACTACTAGCAATACCACCGACCCTTTTCAAGAAGGAAGATGGAAAGATTACACGCTTGGGGAACAAATTCTAAGTGGTGGTTGGCAGGGTGTTAAATCTACAGATTTTGTGACCAAGAGTGTTAAATTAATGCGAGTTCAAGTTATTGGTGTAAATGATGTAATTAAACACCTTCAAGGTCAGCACGACCAGAGTTCCCATGGTTCTTGGGCGAAAACTGGTGGCGTTGTTCACAAACCAAAAAATTTGGGTGGAGTCGCTATACCTTGGAAAGACAGTACGGATTGGAGCGATGTTGTTCCAACGGGTGCCCCTGATGATAAACAAATTGAGTTTGCTTCGGGTTTATGCCTTGATTCAGCACCTTTAAAAGCAGTTGGGCAAGGACACATTTTTACTGATAAACAAGAAATTGTGGCTTATGTTGACCATGTTTTTGAAAAATACGGTTACGGTAAAAGAGTTTGGAAAGCGGTTCCTGATACAAACAATGAATACTTAGTTGACGGTATTGAGGCTGGAATTACGGCTGGTGATGTTGCAGAAGGTCATCCTTTACATGGCGGAAACATTCCCGTACTACTTTACAAACCTACAGGTATTAGCCAGTTTGTTTTGTTGCATGAGGTTTCGCACATTCTTGAAGGAAATTGGTCGCTACGCGGTGCAGGTGATGGTGGTCATAATTTGCCATTTTTGGCAACTTGGAAATACTTGTTACGCTACGAAGGTTTAGAGAAACAGGCTAATGTTTTGGATTTGTTTACTTATCAAGATGGTGGCAATGGGGTGTTTGAGGTGTCTGTTGCATGATTTTAGATGATGTAACTTTTGATGTGGTTTACCCCGATTTGGGCGTTAAACATGGTGTTAAAGTTGAAAAACATTTGCAAGGCAAGCATGACCAATCTAGCCATGGCAGTTGGGCACAGGGCACACATTTAAATGCTGTTAAAGGTGGTCACAGTTTGACGACCAGAGAAATGTTAGATTTGCGAAAACAAAAATACGACCCTTTGCAAAATAAAATTTATGGTGCTGAAGCCTTGTTTAAAGAAAGCGTAATGGGTAAAGACCATTACGAAGAAATGCGAAAAAATCAACCACAAGCACCAAAAAGCAGTGATTTTGAATCACGAGATGATTATGTGAGAGCGTTTAAAGATTACAGAAAAGCCCACACTGTTTGGGCTAGAGAATCACATAAATTTATTGTTTCTGATTTGGGTAAAAAAAATTTAAATGGCACTTTATCTGGAGTTAAAAAGTACATTACTACTGTCATTGATGACCCTTGGTTTGTTGAAAATTTTGGTAGTGGAAATTTGTTAAGAAAAACTTTAGAAATTAAAACTTCTAATTCAATGACTTTATCTGGTTCTTATGCGTTTGGCGTTATTATTAATCGCGGTACTGGTCGTGAAAAAACCACAAGCGAGTTCAAAATAGATTCACATTACAGTTTTAGCGAAAGCACTCTTTTGCATGAAATTGCTCATTACGCTACGGCTATTAGTGAAGAAAATCCTCATGCGGCCCACGGTGTTGAGTTTGCTCAAAATTTTGTTACGCTTGCTGACCATTATTGGGGTTCAGAGTTAGGTGCTGGTTTGCGTGATTTCTATGTACAAGAAGGTGTTTTAAATGGATGATTATTTAATAGTTGAAAACATTGACCCTATTGACCCTGATTGTATTCCTGAACGAATGAAACCCAGAGAATTGCTTGAGCCGACAAAACCTGAATAGTTGATTTTTTTTGCTATTCTTTCGGGGAGGAGTTCAAATGTCATTTGATTTAACTAATTTAAGTAATGTTGATTTGGAAGCATTGCATAAGTCGTTGCATGCTGATGTTTCTGACTCTGTAAAAGTTCAAGCCCACCATCTTGTTACAACGGAGTTGTTGGTTCGTGGTTTAGACCATGGGCATAATGGCGATGAGTGGAATCGGGCTGTTATTGAAATTGGCGTTGAAAACAATGTTGCTGTAAGTAAAGCGTTTGATGGCATTCCTTCTGATGTAATTGATACGGTCAATGTCGAGTTGGGTTATCCTGAATCTGTTTCTAAAAGCACTATTTTGACTGTTGATGGTTACACCTTAAAGTTTGATGCGGTGGCTAAAGATGCCCCAATGAACATGAACGACCCTGAACCTGAAGATGCACTAAATGAAACCCAATCTGCAATTTATGAATTTTTGGAATCTTTAACCGAAACCGTTGGCAAGTTTAATAAAGGTTGCGGTGCTAACGGGGCACATTACATGGAGGATAACCCGTTTGTTGATGAGGGTTTGATGTGTGCCAATTGCATTTTTTATGAAGGCGGTGGCGGTTGTGAGATTGTTGAAGGTCAAATTGACCACATGGCTTTGTGCAAGTTTTGGGTAATTCCTGAAGATTTATTAAATGGCATGTCTAAACATTTGCAAGGTCAGCATGACCAGCGTAGCCACGGTCTTTGGTCGCATACAACCTCTTCTGTTAGTGAATCTGATTTTAAAAAAATTGGTTCATTTATGAATAAACGCACTATTCGTTTGAATTACAATGAAGGTTATGATGCTGGTGCCGAGTTAATACGCACTAATCCTGATGCTCAAAAATTGCCAGAAGTTTTGGCTCGTCATAATGCTTTGCACACAACTTTGACTGAATTTAAAACAAGCACTGATGAATTATTTAATTTACATGTTTCTGAAGCCATCGTTAATGATGCAGGTTTTTTTGATGGTTTAAATGGAAATAAACGTCAGTTCCGCCGTCTTCTAGTTGACCCACTTCCTTGGGTAAATGGAATTCCTTTAATGAAACATCTTGCTGGTCAGCATGACCAGAGTTCGCATGGGGCTTGGGCTAAAGGAAATTTATCTACTCATGATTGGGGTTATGGCAGTAACCGTCCTGAAGTTTTAAGTAAACCGCAATCAATTGAAGTTGGTGGCGAAACTATTACTGCTTCGACTTCTGGTTTATGGCATTATTTAATGGATGATGGTCACGGTGGTTACAAGTTAACTCCTGAACGCCAAGAGTTGCATGATAAACTTATTGCAGAAGCATTGCAAGGTGTTCCTAAATCTTCTGACCCTACTTTTACTATGATGGGTGGCGGTGGTGGTTCTGGTAAAGGAACTATTCAAAAGAAAACCGCAACATTAGAACAGGCTAAAAGTTCTGGAGTTTCTTTGCCAGCAGAAGGCATGGCTGTAAAAATTGATGCTGACGAAATTAAAGCAAAATTGCCAGATTTTAAAGTGTTTTTAGATGCTGGTAGAAAAGCAGATGTGGCTGGTTGGACACATGAAGAATCTTCAATTCTTGGCAAATCAATTCAAGCGGCCGCTATTGCTTCTGGTAAAGATGTTTTCTTGGATGGTACTGGAAATTCAAGTGCAAGCAGTTTGAATAAAAAAATTCTACAAGCCCGTAACGCTGGTTACAAAGTTAATGGTTGTTATGTAAGTGCAAGTATTGATTTGGCTTGGAAACAAAACATGCAAAGGTCTGTAGATGACCCTAATCGTGGTCTTGTTCCTGCACCCAATTTTTTGAATAATCATAAATCTGTTTCAGCGATTATTCCTCAGATGGCTACTCAGTTTGATAATTTTGTGTTATTTGATACTAATCACAATACTCGTCCCGAAGGTGCCCCTGCTGAATTGATTGCAACTGCTTCCCGTGGTGGTACAATTAGAATTGTTAATAATGATTTGTGGAAAACATTTGTAAACAAAGCAAGTGATAAAACTAGCGTTGAGGATTTGGATTCTCGGTATGCTGAATTTTTAAAACAGAATGGAGGTAAGTAATGCTTGATAGTCGCACTCTTGAACTAATGTCACAGGAAGTTCAGGCTGGTATAAAGGAAAATGATAGTCAATACATTACCGATGCCGAATCTTTGCAAGCATGGAAAAGTTTAGAATCTACTTATCAGAGTTTAAAAAATTCAAACATTGTTATGGCTATTCCTGCCGAATGGGACAATGCTGATTACGATGTTTCAACTCTTTATGATGAAGGATTTTTTGACAAGTATGCTGAAGAATCTGTACAAAAAATGTCTTTAGTTTCAAAGGCTGTTAATGAAGACCGATACACTTTAGGCCCAATGTATGTTCCTGACCGTGTTGATGCTCATGGTGAATGGACAAGTTCTGAAGAGTTGCAAAAATCGGTTTGGGATTATGTGCGTAAAGATGACCGCCGAATCCGACTTCAGCACAATAAAGATGTTGTGGCTGGTGAATGGGTTGAAGTCATGGCGTGGCCTTACGAAGTTTCAGTTCCTATGCAAAAATCTGATGGAACCATGGAAGATGTTACTTTTCCTAAAGACACTGTTTTTCTTGGTGTTGTTTGGGAACCATGGGCTTGGGAAATGGTTAAGGCTGGCAAGTTGATGGGTTATTCAATTGGTGGTCGTGCCCAGCGTCTTGAAGTTGATTTACCAGTTGCTAAAGAAGATGGAACTTCTACCGTGTCGGGTCCGACAGTGAACACTGTTCATGTGGATACTGTTATGGGTGGGCAAAAAAAGAAGCCCAAAAAAGATTTGAAGGTGTCTGACGAAGATGTTTCTGACTAACGATAATGATTATGTTCCTTTTGGGGCTATGAATAAATCAGTTGCTGATGTTGCTTCGCTTTTGCGTACAACTTTGGCTGATGTGGTGACTTTTTATCACCGTGCCCACGGATTTCATTGGAATGTTAAAGGCATTAATTTCCAGCAGTACCATGAACTTTTTCAAGAAATTTATGAAGATGTTTACAGTTCAATTGACCCTATGGCTGAAAACATGTTGAAACTTGGGGTGGATGCACCTTTTAAGTTGTCTGATTTTATTGCTTACCGAACTTTGCCTGAAACCACTATTGGTTCTGCTGATGACCCCCGTTCTATGGCATCAGATTTGCAGAAGGCAAACCTTCAACTGATTAATACATTAAACATGGCTTTCACTTCTGCAAACTCGTCTAATGAGCAGGGTATTGCTAATTTTCTTGCTGAACGCATTGACATGCACAAAAAATGGGATTGGCAACTTCGTTCAAGTTTGGGAATGTAATGCAAATTTTTAAAGTTGGCACTTCAGTTCGTTATCGTGAATCTGGTCGTGTGTATCATGCCATTGTTACTGGTGTAACTAATCAAACTACTTTAGATTTGCGTATTGGTAATGGTGCAACTAAAAGAGTAATTACGGGTGCAACCAAAGTTTCTAAACACGGTTCATCTACTGGTTTTTATCAGAGTCGTTAAATCCGACACGCCCAAAGTCAAACCCTCAGTGTAATTGATTTGTGTTAATTTTGAGCAAGTCAAGATTTGCAGTTAATTCTGCATGTTCAGAACAGAGGATGTTATGGCTCGTACAACAACTCGCAAAATGGTTAATCTCGACATTGAGGAAACCAGTGGCGTTGACCGTCCTGCACATTTGCATGATGGTTGGTTGGTTATGAAATCTGCTTCTACTGAATCTGTTAACGAACTCCTTGAATCATCCGTTATCAAACAGGAGGAATCAATGTCGGAAACCATTGAAACCCGTCTTGAAGAAGCAATGAATTTGCTTCAAAAGGCAGAAGAAAGAATTGCTGAACTTGAGGAAGCAACAGAGGTTGACGCAGAAGTTGAGGCTCCTGCTGATGAAACCGATGAAGAAGTAATCAAATCAGCCCCAGAGCCTGTGCAGAAGGCTTTTGAAGTTTTGCGTAAGCAAGCAGAAGAAGCAGTTGCTAAGGCTACAGAAGTTGAAGCCGTTTTAAAGTCAGAGCGTGATGCCCGTGCAGATGCAGAGGCAGTTGCTAAGGCTCGCTCATGGTCACACCTTTCACTAGATGCAGAAAATGTTGGACCTGCCCTTCGTAAGTTGGCAGAAACCGATGAAGTTCTAGCAAAATCTGTTGAAGCAGTTCTTGAGAGTGTTAACGCTCAGGCTGAATCAGCAAACATTTTTGCCGAAATTGGTCGCACTTCAGCCAATACGGGAAATGCTTTCTCACAGATGGAATCAATGGCTAAGTCCATGGTTTCTGCTGGTGAAGCAAACACATTTGAACAGGCTTTTGCTGACATTGCATCAGCCGAGCCGTCATTGTACGCACAATACCTAAACGAGAAAGGTGCTTAATTAACCATGGCATACGAATTCAGTAATTACAGCGTAAAGATAACACTTGTTGCAGGTGCAGACCTTTCCGCTTTACAGTACAACTTTGTTAAGTTGAACTCCAGTGGTCAGGCAATTGCTATTGCGGCCGCTACAGATGTACCTGTTGGCGTTCTTCAGAATGCTCCGCTTTCAGGTCAAGAAGCAGAAGTTCTAATTGTTGGTGGAACCAAAATTGTTGCTGGTGCGGCGATTACTCTACCAAGTGCAATTGGCACTGGTTCTACAGGTAAAGCAGTTGCTCTTGCAACTACAGATACCACAAAGTATGTTGTCGGTTCATTGATTTCTGCTTCTGGAGCAGACGGAAATGTTGTTACAGCCGTTGTCAATTGTGCCAACGCTACACGGGCTAACTAAGAGGAGTTAACTAATGCCACAGCCATCCATTAATAGCGTTCACATTGACGCTATTCTCACTAACATCTCAGTTGCTTACATGCAAAAGGCTGAGAACTACATTGCCGACAAGGTTTTTCCTGTTGTTCCTGTAGATAAGAAGAGCAACAAGTTCTTCACCTACACCAAGAACGATTGGTTCCGCGATGAGGCACAACGCCGTGCAGATGCTACTGAGTCAGCAGGTTCGGGCTACAGCCTTAACACTGATACTTACAGTGCAGAAGTATTCGCATTCCACAAGGATGTTGGCGACCAGACACTTGCTAACTCTGATGCACCTTTGTCACCGCTTCGTGAAGCGGCCGAGTTTGTAACAAACCGTATGCTTCTTCGTAAGGAAATTCAGTTTGTTTCTGACTTCATTAAGACTGGTGTTTGGGGTACTGACCTAACTGGTGTTTCTGGCACACCTTCTACCAATGAATTCAAGCAGTGGAGCGATTTTGCTAACTCTGACCCATTGGAAGACATTGAACTTGCAAAAGAAACAATTCTTTCAACCACAGGTTTTGAGGCTAATACCCTTGTCCTTGGTTACTCGGTATTCCGCAAGTTGAAGAATCACCCTGATTTGGTTGACCGTATCAAGTACACCTCTTCAAATGTTATTACCGAAGACATGATTGCTCGTATGTTCGGTGTTGACCGTGTGCTTGTTGCTAAGTCAGTAAAGGCAACCAACAACGAAGGTGCTACTGGTGCTTACTCGTTTAATGTTGGAAAGTCTGCTCTTCTTTGCCATGTTGCTCCAAACCCAGGCCTCTTGACTCCTTCTGCTGGTTACACCTTCGCTTGGAATGGTGTTTCAGGCGGTCTTGGTCAGAGCATCGGTACTTCACAGTTCCGCATGGAAAGCATCAAGGCTACTCGTGTTGAGGCTGAAATGGCGTTCGATAACAAGATTATCGGCACTGACCTAGGCGTTTACCTCGCTTCGGTGGTTGCATAACATGACTAAGCAGTACCGCGAGGTACTGCGTCCGTTTGACGGGAACGGAACTCGTTACCAAAGTGGCGACATCGTTGAGGTGTCAACATGGAAACATGTTCACAAATTAGTGGCTACTAGGTACTTGAGTTCCTTCCTCGTCAAACAGGGGCAGAATGAACCTCAAGAAGCCAAGGCTGAAGAGCCTAAAAAAACTACGGCAACAAAAAAAGTTGCTAAACCTACTACAGATGTAGAGTAGAAGTAGCGACCTGAAAGGGTCGCTCTTTTACTTTAAGGAGTCTTTATGTCTTTTACTTATACTGGCGACCCAGCAAATTCTGATTTGGATTTGATTCGCTTTTTGCTTTGGGATACTGACAGCACTGATGTGCTTATGTCAGATGAAGAGTACACTTACATGCTGACTACTTGGGGTAATGTGTATGAGGCTGGTAGGGCTTGTGCGGAGCGTATAGCGGCCAAGTTCACTCGTCAGGCTGACCACATCACTCGTACTGTTGGCGATTTAACAATTTCTAAGTCTTACACTGCTAAGGCTGATGAATACACTAAATTGTCTGATGAGTTGGCGGAGCAGAGGGCTAGGTTGTTTCCTGCTACTCCTGTTGTTGCTCGTAATAATTTGCTTGCCACTTCTGACCGTGATTTTAGTTCACCTCGTAGGACTGATTTCTTTGAAGGCATGACTGATAACAGGTCGTTTTAATGGCTATTGATGCTGAACTTGTTGAATTGATGGTTGATTCTGTGACCATTTATCCTTATACGACTACGGATTCTTACGGTAAGCGTTCTAAGGGTTCAGGTAAAAAATTTAAATGCCGTCTTATCTTTGATACGCAGTTGAATAAAGATAATGATGGGCGTGATGTTTTATCTTCTGGTCGCATTATCACGGCTGATGATGTGTCTACGGTAACTGTGAATTCTAAGTTGTTGTTGCCTGATGGTTCTACTCCTCCAATCGTTTCTGTGTCAGTAATTTCTGATGAAACTGCGATGTATCATCATGCTGTTATTAAATTTGGTAGGTAATTGTGGCTTCTACAAAAATCGAATGGTCTGGTCTTAAAGAGTTGCAGTATGCCTTAAATACGGCTCCTCGTAGTCTTGACCCATTATTTACTCAGGCTTTGAATGAAGAGGCTCAAGTTATTTTTGCTCGTTCTCAATTGCTTGTTCCTGTGGCTACTGGTGCTTTAAAAGGTTCAGGCTATGTAAATCCTCCTAAAACTGAAGGAAAAATTACTTATTCTGAAATTGGTTATGGTGGACCTGCTAGTAGTTATGCAATGTGGGTTCATGAATCGTATTCAAAACACCGCAGGCCTACGCAACGTAAATTTTTGGAACGTCCTGTCAACGAACGTTCTAGGTATTTGCAAAAAAACATTGCCATTAGGATGAATGACATGTTACGCAGGTTATGGACTGGAGGCAGTGTATGAGTACAATTCTTGAGGCTGTTGGTAATTATTTGGTTGCTCAAGGTTATGGAACGCTTGGGACTGACATTTTTCTTGGTTTGATGCCCGATAAACCTGATGTTTGTATTGGTGTTTATGAAAATGAGGGCGGTACTCCTGATTTTACAATGGGAAATGTTCTTTTTGATAATCCTTCTATTCAAATTATTGTTCGGTCTGCACCAGAGGATTACCCCACTGCACGGGATACAGCGCAATCTATTCGTCTTTTGCTGAGTCAGGTGTCTAATGCCACTTTGTCTGGCATTACTGTTCTTAGAATTGCTCCAGTAAGTTCTTTGTTACCTATGGGTGGGGATACAAATGACCGACCTCATGTAAGTGCCAATTTTAGGTGTATGTTGCAACTATGACTTCCGAACAATTGGCTTGTATTCAATCCCTTGATTCAGCAATTATGCAACTTCAGGCTGTTAGGCTTGCTCTTGTGAGTTCGATTGTGGAAAACAATCCTTCGGTTGTTAATAACGACACGCCAATTGACGGATGTTCCCACAGTTCTATCACTAATCTTGCCACTATGGGGGAAGGGAAATTATCCATGTGTCTAGATTGCGGTGAGCAATGGAGCGCACAAAATGACTGAAGGAGTTGACCCTTATGGCAGGAACGCCAAAACAGATAAAGTCCCAAGGTGCTGGAGATGTAATAGAATCATTGCCCTCAAAGTCACCCGTCCTTGGAGCATCAGATGTTCAAGATGCAAAGCAGAAAATAACGCTCAGTAATGACGATTTGAGTTCACTTGATGAAAATGCTCGTGGTGCTAGTCAATGCAAAGTTGAGTGGATTCTCAGTCAAGTTGATGATGCTCAAATCTCACAATTAAAAAAAGTTTTTGATAATCCATCTGTGCAAGCAACTAAAATTGCTGATTTATTAAATCGCCATGGTTTTGCCATTAGTTATTCCAGCATTTTGCGTCATAGAAAACGACTTTTTGGGTCGGGGTGCAGGTGCCCTAAGTGAACCTTGATGATGAAATTCAGCAATTGTTGGAACCAGTTGAGGCTGGTAAAACAATGGAGCCTACTCGTAAAAAGGATGCTGAATGGCGTTCAGGGGCAGTCTGGGACGGTAATAGCGGAACTGTAACTACAGATGCCATTGCTGGTACCGACCCTCCTGAGTGGTCTGCTGTGCTGTCTGTGTTTGAGTTGAATCCTGATGAATACCAAGTTGTTGAACCTGTTCTTTTTAACGCTTGGCATGGGGCTACGGCTGATGGACCTCAATTATTTAGACAGTGGAAAGCCAAAATTATTCGCCGTGTTCAGGGTTCTGAGCAATTAGATGTTAGCGAATTAGTTGATGAAATTAAAAAACATAAGCCATCTAAAAAAGTTCCTGTTGGGGACGGTGCTTTTTGTGTGGTGTTGGCTGATTGGCAAATTGGCAAAGAAGGTACTGATGGAACTGTCAAAAGAGTTTTAAAAGGCATTGACGATGTTGAAACGCGAGTTCGGGAATTGCGTAAAATTGGTCGCTCGCTTGGAACTCTTTTTATTCTCTGGCCTGGGGATAGCGTTGAGGGTTGTGTTGGGTTTTATGCAATGCAAACTTTTGGTGTTGAGTTAGACAGGCGTGACCAAGTTAAATTAACTCGCCGTTTGTTGCGTGATTCAATTATTAGATGGTCAAAAATTTTTGACAAAGTTGTTGTGGTTGCTGTTGGCGGTAATCATGGGGAAAATCGTGGCGGTTCAGGTAAGGCTTACACGACTTTTGGCGATAATGATGATTTGGCTGTTGTGGAACAAGTTGCTGAAATTCTTGCTTCCAATAAAGAGGCTTATGGGCATGTTGAGTTCGTTTTGCCTAAAGACCATTTAACTATCACGGTTGAGATTGCTGGTTGGATTCTTGGTTTGACTCATGGACATGTGGCTCGTTCTGGTGGTACGGCTGAAGCCAAGTTGCATGGCTGGTTTAACAAAATGGCTGGCGGTAAACATAACATTGGCAATTCTGACATTCTTGTCACGGGTCATTATCATCATTTGCGTCAGGCTGATTGGGGTGGGTGCATGTGGTTACAGGCTCCTGCTTTAGATTCGGGTTCGGAGTGGTGGCGTTTGGTGTCGGGTGAACATTCTCAGGCTGGTATTCTGACTTTTGCGGTTTATCCTGATAAACGGGTAGCAGATTTGGAGGTTTTGTGATGCAACATCCTGCTGACATTGCGTCTTATGCGGCGAGTTTAGTGAGTGGAGATAGGAATGATGAGTACGGTCATCCGTTGGACGATTTTTCTCGTGCTGGGTTGATTTGGGAGTCCATTCTTGGTGTGCCTGTGAGTGCTGAACAAGTTGCTTTGTGCATGATTGGGGTGAAGATTGCTCGTGAGGTTCACAAGTCTAAACCTGACACCATTATTGATGGGATTGGTTATTTTTTGACTTTGGCTATGGTTCGTGAAGAACGGGCTGAACGGGAAATGGTTAAAACTAAACCAGAAGTGTGATACAGTTGAAGTGTCAGGACGAGAAAGGACACTTATGGGAATCCAAATTGGTACCACAATTACCGTTGAGTTCAATGCAGAGCAAATAGCAAAACTTGATTCCGTGCTTCAAGCGTATGAATCTTATGTATTTGACCCAGTTGTAGAACCAGCCCGATACGAAAAAGCCCAAAAAGATGTGGCATTAATTTTTAAAGCACTTCATGACGCTGGTTATCGCTAAGTTGGAACTAAACCCAAAGTGTGTTATACTTAAAGTGTAAGGACGAGGAGCATAAATGGAAAATTACAGTTGGGTGGTTGACCCGTTATCAGCCCAAGCATCTCTTGAAAAAGCACAAAAATTAGTCAAGCGAGCCAACAAAAAAGGCTTGAATGGTGGCTATTCAGTTGAACTTATCAAAAAAGTAAATCCTGAAAACGAAGCGGTTTATTACGAAATTGCGGTGACTGGCACACCTTATGAAATTGGTGGCTGGACTTTTGTTGGTGTCATTGAATGGGTTCCAGAAACCGAGTTGTTCATCACCAAATCTTCACCAAACTATGAAGGTGCCGAGATTGACCGTTCATTGGTCAAGCAGAACGCATGTGACCACTGTGGAACTAACCGTAAGCGTAACTACCAAGTTGTAGTTGAAAACGCTGAAGGTGAACGAAAAGTTGTTGGCTCTACTTGTACCAAAGATTTCTTAGGCTGGGCTTTCAGTCCAAGTTTCATTGATTCGGAAAAAGATTTGGAAGAATCATTCCGTGGTTACAGCAGTGGCGGTGAGAGTCCAAAAACTAGCGTGTACATTTTGGAAACGGCTCTTGTAGTTATTAATGAAATTGTTGGTGGTTATGTAAAGTCTGGTAACACGGGTTCTACCAAAGATGCCGTAATTGACTACGACTTTCAAGTCAAAGAAGAATCAGATTCGCGTTATTACGGTCCAAAGCCTTTTACTGCTGGTCTTGCTTCTTTGGAATCAGGTAAATACACGGCTCAAGCAGAAGCGTTGATTGTTGAGGGTCGCAAGTTTGTAGCCGACAAATCAGGTGGTTACTACGACAACTTGAAGGTTGCTTTGGAAAGCGAGTTTGCGTTTCCATCTTTGATTGGCTTGCTTGTTTCAATTATCCCAGTTTTGAAAAAAGTTGAGTTGGAAGCAATTAAAGCCAAGGCTGAAGCCGAGAAGCGTTTGGAAATCGAAGGCGAAGTCACCATCCAAACCCAGTTTGCTGAAACTGGAACCAAGTTGGTGTTGAACCAAGCCAAAGTTGTTGGTATCCACGGTTTTAATGGTGCCTATGGCTGGGTTCAGATTTTCACTTTCATCGCCGAGGGTGCCCGATTCAAATGGTTCTCAACGGGTGGATTTGATGCTGAAATTGGTAGCACGGTCAACTTGAAGGGAACGGTCAAGGGCTTTGATACTTACAAAGATGCCAACTCAACCTTGTTGACCCGATGCTCAGAAGTTAAGCCAAAGTTGACCAAGGCTGAAAAAGAAGCCTTAAAAGAAGTTGAGTGGGCTTTTTAAGTTGACCTGCATAACGGATTGAGTTAAGATTCTGATTAGGTTATTGCCTTGTTGAGAGAACTCGTCCTTCCTTAACACAAATGCCGAGTCGTTCTGTTCTTGCTTTCGGAACGACTCGGCATTTCTATTTCGGCGTGTTTGATGTCGGCGTGTCACGCTAAAAATGTATGCTATGTGTTAAGCGAACGTGACCAAGGTGTCCCCATCCATCGTGCCCTTGAGGTCTTATGGTAGGGATTTCGCCTTGCCGTAAAGAGATGGAGTTGAAATGGCTAAGTACGAAGTGCTTGACTATGTGATTAGTTATCCCCCAAACAAAAACGCTTATGTTGGTGAAATTATTGATGATTTATCAGAAAAATCAATTAAATACTTTTTGAGTGTAAATGCTATTGAACTTGTAGATTCTAAAAAATCTTCTAAAACAATAATTGAAATTCCTGACCCTGAAGTAACAGCAGAAACCGTTTCTGAATCTGTATCAGAAGAAGAGGTAATTGACTAATGCCAACTTTTCGTCATGGTAAAAAAACTGCAATTCTTTTTGGTTCCAATAATCTTTCTCAGTATTTAAATAGTGTTGGTGTAGCAAATTCTATTGATACTAACGAAACTACAACTTTTGGCAATGATGCTAAAACTTACATAACTGGCATTGAATCAGCCACATTTTCTTTAAGTGGATTGTATGAGGGTTCAGAAAATGACCCAGTTTTAAACAATGCGCTTAATCAAGATACATTTACGACAATAACTTCAGGTTCAAGCACTGGCACAAATGTTATTGCTTTTACTGTTCCAACAATGACGATTCCTTTTGGTGCTGGTCAAATTGTTACCGTGGCTGGCACATCACAATCTACGCACAATGTAACAGGAGTTATTGCTTCAAGTCCTGCGCCAACTGTTACCAGTTTTTCTTTAGTGACTAACGCTGTTGTAGCCTCGGCTTCTTCAACTGGTGGAACTGCAACAAATTCTGTTATTCAAACAGCCACTGTTGCTCAAGAAGGTTTAACTGCTGGAACTATGTGTTTCTTGGCAGGTACTCGTGTAAAGTCCTACGAAATTAAATCAAGTGTTGCTGACGTTATTCAAGCAAATGTTGAATGTGAAGCCGATAACGGTTTGGATTCAGGTAAAATTCTGCAAGGCGCAACAACGATTAACACTATTGGTGCCAACAACGGCGCAACTTTAGATAATGGTGCTTCCCTTGGTGCCACTACACGAGGTTATGTAGCACATCTTCATGTGACTGCAAACACATGGACAGGAACAGCAACGTTTGCTATTCAACATTCCACGGATGGTTCCAGTTGGAACACGTTGGATACGTTTACGGTTGTTCCTGCCAGTTCGATTTATCAGGAACGGAAAGTATCAACTTCCGCAACTGTAAATCGTTATGTTCGGGCACTAGCGACTCTTGCATCGGGCACGGGAAGCGTTACTTATTCAATGGCTATTTCAAGGAGATAACATGCCAACTTTTAAACACGGTAAATCCGCTTATTTTGCTCTTGACAACGGCTCTGCAACACTTACTGACATGTCAGCAATTTTGCAGGATGTCGGTATTGGTCGTGGTCTAGACATGGGTGAAACAACATCATTTGGTTCAAATGCTAAGACTTACATCACTGGTCTTGGAGATTCGACTATTTCTGTTTCTGGAAAGTATGATTCAACATTTGATTCGCAAATTCAGACTTGTCTTAGTGGACTTCAGGCTGGAACAATTTCTTCTCTATTGTTTGAATACCGCACAAACAATGCGATTGTAAGTTCAACCAATCCAAAGTGGACTGGTTCAGCACTTATCAAATCTTACGAAGTAAAATCATCTGTTGCTGACGTTGTTTCATTTTCTTTGGAACTTCAGGTAACTGGCGCAGTAACTCGCGCAACATCATAACTAAATACAACAACGTGGCTTAGTGCCCCAAACCCTAAAGGAGAAATAAATGTCCCTTCGTGACCAAATTTTGGCTAAAGATGACATCTTAAAGAAAATTGTACATGTCCCAGAATGGGGTATTGACATTGAAGTTCGTGGCATGACTGGTGCTGACCGTACTAGCATCCTGAAAAATGCAGTTGATACAGCAACTGGTCAGGTTGATTTGCAGGTCATGTATCCAGCAATTGTTATTGCTTCATGTTATGACCCTGAAACTGGGGAAGCAATTTTTGTTCCTGAAGATGCTGATGCATTGCTAAATAAATCGGCTATTGCCCTTGACCTTTTGGCGCAAGAAGCGATGCGTGTAGGTGGTTTAACGAATGCTGAGGCTGAAGACGCAGGTAAACAGTTTCCTGCTTCAACCGAATCTTAGATTCGTTTTTATGCTCGCTGAAAAATTGGGTAGGACGGTTGGGGAACTACTAAACGGTAGCCCCAGCCATCGCCCGATTTCAGGCTACGAGTTGATGCAATGGGAAGCATTGCACCGTCTTGAAGTCATGGAATCAAGAGATTCCAGTATGTAGTTAGGAGTTGAAATGGCAGAATCAATAGTTACCGATGTTGTGGCACGAATTTCTGCTGATTCAACAAATTTTGTCAATGGCATGAAGATGGCAGAAAATTCTGCTCGTCAAATGCAAACCACCGTTGAAGGTGGTTCCAATCTTGCTCAAAAAGCAATGACTGGAATTGGCGTTGTCGCAGGTGCGGCTGGTCTAGCAATGATTAATTTTGCTCACAAATCTTTTGAAGCGGCCGCTCGTGTAAATGAACTTGACATTGCTATGAGAGCAGTTGGAACTTCAACAGGTCTTGGCTACGTCAAACTTCGTGAAGCGACACTTGCCGTTAAGAAAAACGGTATTGAAATGCATGCGGCGCAAGAAATGGTTTTGTTGTATGCAAAAGCAAATCTTGATGTGGCTAAAGCAACTGAAATTTCTCGTGTTGCACAGGACTTGGCTGTCATTTCACAATCTAACTCAACGGAAACAGCAACCCGTTTGACTTACGCCATCATGAATCAAGATACTCAAATGCTTCGTTCTGTTGGTATTACAAAATCTGCTTCGGAAGCATTTAATGATTATGCAGTTCAAAATCATGTTTCGGTTGCTTCTTTAACTGAGTTCCAAAAGAAACAAGCAATCACTAACATGATTATTTCTGAAGGTGCTAAAGTTGCTGGAGTTTACGAAGCGGCGATGCATGAACCTGCAAAAGTTTTACGTTCATTTCCTCGTATTTTTGATGACATTCAAGAAGCAGTTGGTCAAGGTTTTACTACATCTTTTGGGCCATTAATTGTTAATCTTTATCACGCTACTAAGGCTTTTAGTCAAATGGTTGGTGAAGGTGGAATGTTAGCCCCAATTGTTGATGCAATTGGTCGTGCTTTTAAATTTATGATGGACCCTTTGAGTAGGGCTTTTCAATTTCTTGCACATTTTTTAGAAAAAAAACAAGAACTCTTTGAACTTGGGGAAAAGGCTCGTAGCACTGCTAAAGGCATGCAAGAAATTGAAGATAAAACTCGTGGCATGGCTGAAGGAATTGCTAAGGCTTTGCCGTTTATCGCTGGTATAACTACGTTTTTTGCTTTGACTGCTGGAAGTTCTTTATTGGGCGCATTGCCCGTTATTGGTGGATTCTTTGCAGGTTTAAGTGCGTTGGGTGCTGGTTTTGCTGTAATGGTTTTGATGATTCCAGCAGTGCAAAAAGAACTTATTCATTTGTTCCGCGCTTTGTTGCCTTTGCTTAAAGTTGCTATGGATGTTGGTCGCGTTTTTGGGACTATTGTTTGGACAGCAATAACTAAATTAATGATTCCAGTTCGTTTTTTGATTGACCAAATTGCAAAATTAACTGGATGGTTGTCTAAAAATACTAATGTTTTGATTGCTTTTTTTGGCGTACTTGGCGTTGGATTTCTTGCAATGAAAGCCCAAGTTGTTGTAACTAAATTATGGACATTGGCTTTGGGGGCGCAGGCCGCCGTAATGAAGGGGGTTGCAACTGCGTCCTTAATTATGGAAGGCGGTCTTTGGGGAGTTACAGCGGCTCACGAAGCGGCCGCTATTGCAACTGCTGAAGCGGCCGCGGCCGCCGAAGCGGTTACAGCGGCTCATGCTCAAGCAGTAATTGCGGCTGAAGCGGCTGGAACCGCGGCTGTCATGTGTGCGGCTGACATGGAAATTCTTGCGGCGGCTGAAACTGCGGCGGCCGCGGAAATGGAACTTTTAAATACCACTTTTGCAGTAAATCCTTTTGTAATGATTATTATTGGTATTGCACTTTTAGTTGCGGCCTTTGTTTATTTATGGAATCATTCTGAAAATTTCCGCAAAACAATGACTAAAGTTTTTGATGCTATTGGTAAAGCAATTGGTTTTGTTATTGGTTGGATTCTTAAAGTTTTAGGTTCACTTGTAGAGGGTTATTCGCATTTAATTAGTTCAAGTGGTGTTTTAGGCAAATTTGTTATTTCAATTTGGTCTGCTATTGGTAAAGCAATTGGTGGTTACATTGGTTTTGTTTTAGAAACTTATGGTCGTTTGCTTAAAGGTGTTTCTGAATTACTTGCTAGTCATGGCAGTCTGTATAAGTTCCTTGTGCAGTATTACAATGCGATACTTCAAGTTGTAACTGGTGTTATTTCTAGCATTTTGGATGCTTACGCTACAGTTTTGCGCGGTGTTGGTTTGTGGCTTGCTGGAATGATTTCTTTTGGTGAAATGTGGACTCAAGTTTGGAATGGTTTGTTTAAAATTGCTAAAAATCTTGGCAGTTTTATTTTCCAAATTTTAAAAGGTTTAGGCAAAGCAGTTTGGAATTTGGGTAAAGACATTGTTAATGGCATGGTTAATTGGGCGAAAGGTGTACTTGGTGCGCATAAAGAAGTTGAGGATTCAACTCAAGCCATTGGCGACCATACGGAATCTTGGGGCGTAAAAGTTGGTAAAACTTTTATTACTTTATCGCACACTTTAAGTGAATGGGCAAGCAAAGTTCGTCATTTTGGAAACGTTAACATTGGTACAAAAATTGTTGACACACTTGGAAAATCCATGGGTGTGGCTGGCGATACTTTGCTCAAGTGGGCAAAAACTGCTAAAAGTTTTGGTAATAGCGTTGGTGACATTGCTAAATCAATGGTTGATTCTATTTCTAAGGGGGCAAGTGCGGTTGGCGATTGGCTAACTAATACTGGAGATAAAATTATTGAGTTTACAGCAAATGGTGTTACCAGAAAAGTTATTGATACTGTTACAAGTTTTATGGGCAACATGGGTGACATGTTTGGTGGTCTTGATAAACTTACTGGCAATTTTGGTAAAAAAATTGATACTACGGCTGACAAACTTGATAAAGGTTTGAAAAAAGTTGGAGCAACTGCGGCGCAACTTGCCAAAACTGCGGCTGATGCTGGAAAAGCACAGTTAGAGGCTATGAAGAATGAGGCTCAAAAAGTTTTAGAATTTGCTCAAAGTGCTATTGATGATACCAACAGATTTGGTGGCATTATGAGTTTGGGTGCTTCTGAGGAAACCCCTGTTACTGCGGAAATGATTGTTGCTAACCTTCAACAGCGTTTAACTGCTATTACAAAATTTGGTGAAAATCTTCGTAAATTGCGTCAGATGGGTTTGAATGATTCTTCTTTCCAAGAAATTGTTGGGGCAGGTCCTCTTGCTGGCGGTAAAATGGCTCAAGCCCTTATTGATGCTGGCAAAAGTGCAATTGGTCAAGTTAATTCATTTAGTGGCGTGACTGGAAGTATCACTCTTGCTTCTGATTACATTGGCGACCAAGCAATTAAGAGTCGTTACGGTGCCAATACTGGTCTTATGGAACAGCGTGGCATTATGGCTACCACGGTTCAAACTTTTGCTTCTGGGGCTTTCCAGTTCCATTTTGGTGCAGGTATTGATGCTAAGACTCAAGCGGTTATGACTAAGCAAATGAAAACGGCTATTCATTCTGCGTTTGTTCAGTTGCAGAAAGATTTGAAAAAGAAATAATGAGTACAATAACCATTACACGTCCTAATCTTGATGATACTGGTGCGTCTAATTTTCGAACTCTCACTGGTGGAACAACTCTTTACACTGCTATTAATGACAGTTCTACCAGTACAGGAATTATTAAGTATGCTTCAGCAACAGGCATAAAAAAATGTAGTTTTCTTTTTACTGATTCTCCAACTTTAACAAGCAGTCAAAAAGTTAGACGTGTTCGTATTGTTGCAACTGTCACTGCTCCACTTTCTTCCAGTCACATGGACATTCAACTTGGAACCAAAGTGCAAGGAACAAATTATTACACTTCTTCTTTAGCAATTCGTGGACAATACACTTCTAATACAGTTTTTACTAGCGGATGGTTTGCTTATTCGCCAGATGGCAATCCTTGGAATCAAACAAGCATTAATGGGTTAAGGGCGCAAATTACCGAGTATGGTGAAAACAGTGGAACTGTTAGTGCTGTTACTTTGCGTGAATTGTACATTGAAGTTGATGTAAATACTTGTGCAACTGTTTCTGTTGTTTCTCCAACTTCTATTTCTGCTTATCAAACTGTGAGTTGGAATTTTACTGACCCTGACGGTGATGACCAAGATTATTACAGAGCAAAAATTTTTAGTTCTGCTCAATACTCAATTACAGGTTTTGATGTTGAAACTTCTCCAAGCACTTGGGATTCTGGTGTTGTGGCTTCTTCAGATACAATTGCTGTAAGTACAGATTTAATTCCTAATGGATTATGGCATCATTCTGTAAAATCTGGAAAAAATGTTGCTGGTGACATTTTATGGTCAACTTGGGATGATAATTACAACAACATTAATTTAAGCCCAATACCTTCTGTTCCTACTGTAAGTTTGAGTTCATCTTCTAGTTTAAATTTATCTGCTATTAACGTTACGGGTTCTAATTATTCTTCTGGTAATCAAACATTTCAATTACAACGCTCTGATGATGGCGGAGTAACTTATTCAGACATTCGAAATGGAACTTCAATAACTCCTACCGCAAACGCTGTAGACATAAATGATTATGAATCTCCAAGAAATGTTACTGTGTATTACCGTGCCCGTGCTGTTGGTATAGTTGGAGAAAATTATTATGTTTCTGCATGGTCAAGTTCTGTAAGTGCTTTTATTAGTAATGATAATAATTGGTGGTTTAAGGCTGTAAACAATCCTTCTTACAATGCTGGTGCTGTTCGAGTTATGCGTGGTGCCTCTGAAACAATTGTTGAAAGCAATGGAACTTTTAGACCAATTGGTCGAAACACATCTATTGTTGTTAGCGGTTCTATTTATGGTGACGATGGAAATTACACCATTATGTTTACTACAGATGCTGAATACAATGCTTTTGATGCTCTTCTTAAAAGTCAAGATTTAATTTTAGTTCAAGACCCATACAATACTCAAAAGTATGTAAAACTTGTTCAACGTTCTTCAACTCTTGGCGGTACGGCTGGGAGAAGACTTCGTGAAGTTAAAGTTGATTACATTGAGGTTGCGTCAACGTAATGTATCCCGTAACTTCAAAATTTTTGAGTGCGGTGCGTCAATCGCATGAAATCACTTTTCGTGCAGAGGTTCGTTCGAATGGTTATAAAGTTTTAGATTTGTATCCTAATTCTGGAAGTGTAAACATAGATGGTGGTAATACTTTTCGCCGTACCATGAATTTAACTATTGCTGATTCAACTCAACAAGAAATACTTTTAAATTCTGTTTATCAAAATTACAGTTATTACAACACTACTTATTCAACTTATAGTGCATTAAACAGTGCTTTAAGTAGTTATTCAAAATTGCTTGTTGTTATAAGTTATACTCAATCTGTTAGTTTTAATTCCCCTTATGTTCCTAAAAATGCTTATTCTGCATTAACCCCTTACGGTAATGAAATTTGGATTTGGCGCGGTGTTAAATACCCAGATAATACTATTGAAGAAGTTCCTCTTGGTGTTTTTGTTATTACATCAGTTGAAATTGATGATTCTGGCTCTGGTGTTACTATTAAAGTATCTGGTGTTGACCGTGCCATTAAACTTATGCGGAATAAACCTACTGATTCTGCTTATTCTTCTGGATACTCAACTATTTCATCTCTTGGTGTTACCACGATTGGTTTAAATGTTGCTTTGACCGCGTTATTGCAAACTTTTTACCCATCTATTGAGTTAAATCTTACGCCTGTTTATTTATTAATTAATAGTTTTGTGCTTCAAATTGGTGATGACCCGTGGGCTAAAGCAGTTGAAATAGCAAATTCTGTTGGGTATGACCTTTATTTTGATGCTGAAGGGGTATGTACTCTTGATGTGTTTCCTGATGTTTCGGGTGCGGTTGCTGACATTGAATACTTAGAAAATAACGAAGCAGTTTTATTAAATGTTAATCGTAAAATTTCTTCTGATTCGACATACAACGGAGTTCATGTTACTGCTACTGGTACTAACATGCTGGAACCTTTTATTGCTACCGCTTGGGACGAAGATTCTTCTTCACCAACTTATCGTTATGGTGGATTTGGTCAAGTTCCAGTTTTTATTAGTTCCAATCAAATTACTGGTCAGGCTGTGGCTAATAATACAGCACAAAGATTATTGTCTAGATACATTGGTTCTGCTGAAGAAATTTCTTGGACTTCCATTGTTAATCCTGCAATGGATGTTTATGATGTTGTTCAATTGGTCAATACTGGAACTGCCATTAACACAACTTTAATTGTGGACAATTTAACTATTCCTTTTGGCGCAAGTGAAACTATGAGTGCTAAGGCTCGTGCTATCCGTTTTCTTCCCGTATCCTGATACAATAAATTAACCGAAAGGACACTTCATTATGGCTTCTACAACTAGCAAAGGTTTCAGATACCCTCAGTCATCAGATGCGGCAAATGTTCCTGCTGACATTCAAAACCTTGCAAATGATGTTGATACAAAAGTTGGTTTGTTTCTTATCAATACAACAACTTTTGGCACTTCCCCCTGCACTCTTGATAATGTTTTTACTAGCAATTATCGTAATTATAAAATTATTTTAACAGCAACTATTGGGGCTAGTAGTTCGACAGGTGCCACAATGGGACTTCGTGCTTCTGGAACAACTGCTACTGGTGCCAATTATCAATGGTCTGGATTTTATGTCAATAATTCGGTCACAATGACGGCTGAAGCAAACACCGCAGGAACAACTTTTAAATTGCCTTGGAATTATGGTGGTACATCGTCTAGTGGAGTTTATGGCAGTGTTGGCAATCTTGTTCTTGATGTTTTAAATCCGCAGTTGGCTTTACAAACTTCATTTTCTTGTGATGGTCAAGTGCCTAATTTATCTCAATCTGGTGGTAGCGCAAAATACGCAGGTTTCCACACTTTAAGTAATGTTTATGACGGTTTTACGATTGCAATAACGGGTTCAACTGTCGCTGGTGGCATTGTAAAGGTTTATGGATACAACTAATTATGGAAAATGTTGATACAACTGAACTTGAAGAAATTGATACTTCTGAATCTGATTTTCAATTTCAGGCTGGTTTTTTCAATGAGATTAGTTCAAAAATTCTTGATAAAGGCGATTATCCCACATTATTAAATGGAATTGTTGCAAGCAAAAATGAAACTTATCAAACTATTGGTGTTTACATTGGTGGTTCAACTACTGCTGTAACTGGCATCAGGTACTTAACTACTTTTGACCCAGCAATTTATCAAAAAGTTTGGCTTGTTGTTGTGGGTAATAATTTGTTGGCTATTGGAGCGCAACAACAACCTAACGCTTTGGCTTGGGTTTCTGGTACAACCTACGCTGTTGGTGATGCCGTTACTTATTCTGGATTGACTTACATTCGTTTAATTGCTGGTGCTGGAACAACAACTCCGAATTTGGATACAACTAACTGGGCTGTTTCAAATTTTGTTGCTGGCGGTACTTGGCGTGTTTGGGATTCATCTGCACCTCTTGGGGCACCAACTATAGGTGGAACTGGTTGGTCTATCGGTAATGGTGCTTTTTCAAATTGTTGGTATTCACAGGTTGGCAAAACCGTAAATTTCCGTGGGACTTTTACAATAGGAAGCACCACTACAAACGGTTCAGGTTCTTTAACAATAAGTTTGCCTGTTACGGCTCAAGATACAAGTTGGCAAGGAATTGGACGAGGAACTTTAGTTTTAGCAGGTGTATCTCGTGCTATTCCTATGATTTTGGCACCTTCCAGCACTACTGCTTTTGCACCACAACTTTTTAATGTGGCAGGAACTTTTATTACTCGTGCCAGCATTACAAGCGGTAACTATGCAACTGTTACTTCAGGAAATACTATTATTTTTAATGGAGTTTACGAAGCGGTGTAAAACTTTTTATGTAAACTGAGTTTAATGCTTGAACAAACTTAGTGGAGTAGATAGATGACGCAGTGGCAAACTTATTTAGCGGTAACTTGCTCTTTAATTGTAGTCCTTGGTGGCATTGTAAAAATCTACAAGTTGACTAAACGCATAGATGCTTCAATAGGCTTGGACAGGGATGGGCGAACTGTGTCAGAGCGTATGGGTAGAGTTGAACACCAATTATGGCCCAATGGTGGTTCCAGTTTGATGGATAAAGTGAACTCAAATGAGCGTATAAATAGCGAAATTTCGGGGGAAATCACGATTATTCGTGAACTCTTACAGGCTCTTTTAAGTAATCGTAAATAGACTGAAACTGGAGTGAAAAGGGAAAAACACTCCAGTTCCAGCCGAGCAACTGGGAACCCCTTACCAGTCGCTCTCGCAAGTAAACATAAAAGTCTTGCTTCGTTTATCTTTGCCATTTTTTGCTGACGATTCAAGCCGTGTTTTGACTTTCTAAACCCTAGGTGTATTATGGGTACAAAGTAAGGAGTTAATCATGGAAAACATTCATGAATTTGAAGACCCAGCATTAGACGCAATTGAGTTCAAAGAAGCATTTAAAGTTTTGGACGATTCAGGGGCGACTTGGGCAATTCGTAAGTTGTCAGCGATTCGAATGAAGTTAATGGAAAACACGGAAATTTATTCGCAAGAATTAAATCGCATTAACCAATGGTTAGAAAAAGCCAACAACAAACTGGAAAAAGATGAAAATTATTTTGTTGGATTGTTGACCGATTACGCTTATCGCGTTCGCGTGAAAGACAATCGTAAAACAATTACATTGCCACATGGCGTAATTAAATCTCGCGTGTCAGCACCAAAAGTTAAAGTAGATGATGCGGAAGTTTTCTTGGGTTGGGCAAAAGCCACAGAAGCCAATGAACTCATTCGCGTAAGAGAAGAACCAGCAGTTTCCACATTCAAGGAACTGTTTGACATCGTAGGCGATAAAGTCGTCCTACGAGCAACAGGTGAAGTCGTACAAGGCGTAACTGTTGTCCCAGAAGCAACCTCAATCACAATCGAATCGGAGTAAAATGTCTGAGAACCCCACCATTCAACAATCGCTTGCGTTCGTCATGGAAGATGTGCAAGCAGTAGCAAAAAAAGACCGCAACAATTCACAGGGATTTAGTTTCCGTGGCATTGATGCAGTCGTTAACGCAGTTGCTCCAGCATTGCGTAAACACAAAGTCGTAGTAGTTCCTGTGGTGCTTGAACACCAATACGGCACCGTGGAAGTTGGCAAAAACAGAACTCCCATGAGCCATGTCATCCTAAAGGTGTCTTACAAGTTCATAGGCATCGCTGGGGACGCAATTGAAGCCGTTGTGGTATCTGAAGCCATGGACTCAGGTGACAAGGCTATGTCAAAGGCTATGTCTGTTGCGTTCCGAACTGCATTACTTCAGGCTCTTGCTCTACCAACTGATGAACCTGACCCAGACTCGGTGTCGTACGAGCGTTCAGAGCCTCTACCTCCAGCCACAGAGGATGAGTACAACTCAGTTCATGCTGGTTTGATGGAAGCAGACACAGCCGAGAATTTAACAGCCGTGGCTCAAACAGTTGGTAAGTACAACTTTACAGCCGATGAAAAAAAATCCTTACGCTTGGTATACACTCAACGCTTTACTGAACTCACAAGTTAGGAAGCGTCATGAGCATTATCCGTGCCCAGCGTCCACATTCAGGGTTTACGGTAGTTCGTAACGATGTTGCTCAAGACACTCGTTTGTCCTATCGTGCCCGTGGACTCTTAATTTACATTTTGTCGTTGCCAGATAATTGGCGAACGGACTCAGTTTCTCTTGCAAAAGAAGCAGTTGAGGGTCGTGATGCGATTCGTAAGTGTCTAACTGAGATGGAAGAAGCAGGTTATCTAAAACGCTCCAAATCACAAAACGAGTTGGGTCATTGGGAAACCCAGTGGACAATTTATGACCATCCAGAGTTTGCAAACCCCGAAAACACCGAAGACGGATTTCCAGTCATCGGTAAATCAGGCACTATACAAAGAACTAATACAAAAGACTTACTAATAGAGTTACAACCTACGGTTGATGCACCAATTACGGCTAGGGAAGTTGTTGGTGCCTATGTGGATACTTGGGTTGAGTTGCATGGGGAAAAACCGTTGACTCGCCAGATTGGTCAGTTGTCGCGTGAAGCCCGTGTTTTGCTTGAACAAGGGGTTGAGCCGACCCGACTCATAGAATCTGCTAAGAAGTGTGCAACTGATGGTCACGCACGATTGGATTCGTCTTACGCATGGATAACCGCTAATGGGACTCGCAGTTCCACGACCAATGCCCGTACCGATAATCTCAATACGGGACTCAATTTGGTCAAACAGTTTGAAGCACAGGAAGGACAGGTGGCAGAAATTGAAGCGTTCAGACCTCGCCAGATTGCTAACGATGGTTAAATCCATAGATGACCGCATTTCGGTGGATGAAGCCCGTGTTTACGCTTGGGAACTCGTTTTGGATAGCGACCTCACTTTTGATTTCGGTGTAGAAGCCCTAAAACGCCATTACAGCGTTTCCAACGAGAGAATCATGCCTAGCCACCTAAATGTCCCGTGGAGGGCTTACAAGCGTGATGAGAGCCTACAACAAGCAAGTTTGGAACGCAGAACCCAGCAAGGTGTACCAGCAACAGCAGAGTTTAAAGAAGCCCTAAACAAAATCAGAAGGATAAAATGAGTAAATCACAAGGAGTTCACCCAGATACTAGGCGTGAAGTTTTAGCAAGAGCGTATTTCACTTGCGAGTATTGCGGATGGAAAAACAATTCATTGAATGTCCATCACCGTACACCACGGGGAATGGGTGGAACCAGAGTCAAAGAGATTAACCAGCCAGCCAATTTGTTGGTGTTGTGTGGCTCAGGAACCACAGGATGCCATGGATGGGTTGAGTCCAACCGTGAAGAGGCTACAGAACTCGGATTGCTCGTAAAACGGGGACAAAACGCTGAACTCATACCTTTTAAAAACAAAGAGGGACAAGTTTTCACCATTTTGAACGATGGAACCAAATTGTTGTGGGTAGAAACGACAGAAAAAGGCACACAGAATGACTTGTAATACACAACTAGAGTTGTTAAACTACGGTTTATGTGTAGCCAAACTCACACCCACGAGTTCACGCTCCATTTTGCTCAAAAACCATGGACAACGAATGCAGAAAGAGCAGGAAATAGGTGGGAACGGGCAAGCAATGTCAAAACATGGCGAACTGCCTTTTTCTACCTAGCCAAACAGCAAAAAATACCCCAACTCACAGATGTACAAATCACAGTTGAGGTACAGCAAGAAAAAGGACGACTTCAAGATGTCGGAGCATGCAACCCAGCAAGCAAAGCGGCCATTGATGGACTCGTAGATGCAGGAGTGATGGAAGACGATTCCCCAAAGTTTTTAACTTCAATCACATTCATGCAACCCACAAGAGCAAAAAACGGATTAACACTACACATAAAAGGAACAGGAACCTTGTAATGGCATTCATACGACAAGCAGGTAAAGAAACTGAACGCCAACTTGAAGAACTCAGGTTGGTATCGGGAATGATGAAAGAACACCACGACCAAGTTGAAAAACTTATGAAACGGCGTAAAGAACTCATTCTCAAATTAAAACAAAAAAACATTACCTACAAAACCATGTCTGAGTACATGGGCACCACTTACCAAAACATTTACAAAATCATCAAAGACGAAATTCCGCGAGATGAACACGGTAAAGCCAGAGTTGGAAGACCACCACTAAATCCTTGAGAGGGGATAAGAAATGACCAACACAGCAACTCAAAGCCTAATTAAAGCACTTGCTTGCAATGAAGAAACCAGCCACACGGACGAAGCAGTCGCACAAGTAGCAACTCAATGGTTTGCACATTGGCTAGAAGTTCGTGCAACCCTAGAAATTGCTGAAGGGCGAGAATCAGACGCTGAAAGTCTAATCAGAGCATCATACGCACTCAAAAATTTGGAGTAAATCATGGGCAACAACATTAGAATCACTGAAACTGAAACAGTGCCAGTGAACTCAATCACGCCCCATCCACAAAACGCTAGACGCGGTGACATTGACAAGATTGCTGAGTCCCTAGATAAGCATGGGCAATACAAGCCCATAGTGGTGAACAAGCGTGATAATTGCATACTTGCAGGTAATCACACATACAAGGCAGTCAAGAAACTACGGTGGACTCAAATCGCTGTCGTGTGGGTAGATGTAGATGAAACCACAGCCAAGAAAATCATGATTGCAGACAATCGCACCTCCGACTTGAGTTCATACAATGAAGATGCACTTTTTGGCATGCTCAGTGAACTTCCCGATTTAGCAGGGACAGGATTCACAGACGATGACCTTGCTAACCTCAGTGAACTCCTAAACAGCCCATTTACTCCAGATGACAAACCAATGCGTGAAGCACAAGATGACGAATACCAACTTGTGTTAGGTAAGTTCAGGGGGACTCTAGATGCACAAATCTACGAAGCGTGGGAAGAGGCGATACTGGCAGACTCAGACCAGAAACGCCCAAGAGTCATAGCCACAATCAAGGAATGGCTCCAGTTACCCACACCACCGATGCCAATGTACAACGACCCAGCGACATTATTAAGCCCACCAGAACGAGTCGAAGCCGTCCTCGCAGATGTAGACACCCTACGCCCATACCCACAAAACCCACGCGAAGGGGACATCGGAGCAATCGCCCAATCCCTCCAAGAACTCGGACAATACCGACCCATCGTGGCACGGACAGACGGAACAATCCTCGCAGGAAACCACACCTACCAAGCCGTCAAAGCCCTCGGCTGGAAACAAATCGCTGTCACCTACATTCAATGCACAGACGATGAAGCATCACGCATAGTGTTGGTAGATAACCGCACCAGCGACCACGGAACATACGACAGGGACGCTTTACGGCTCCTAATCAGTTCCTTACCCGATTGGAAAGGCACAGGATACGAACCAGCCGATGTATCCGAATTATTGGGTGGAGGGGCACCAAACCCAGCACCCGACACCACAGGGAAAGTGACATGCAAAGTTGGCTCATTCGCTTTCCGTATGCCCAAAGCAGACATAAACAGGTGGTGTGCAGGGCTAACACATGAAGACATCAGTTACCGCTTACAAATACCTGAGCAGGGCATAATTTACACATGAGATACACCACACGCTATGTTGAGAAAGCCCTGAAACGCCTAGATGCAGTTCGTGACCTTCACACACCCACACGATTCGCTGATTTAACGGTATGTAAACATTGCTGGACAATAAGCGAGCAAAATGTCACAGTAAGCACCAACGGTTTCCATCATCAATACATTTACCCTTGCCCTACAATCAAAACAATGGAGGAAGCGTGAGTTTCACACAAATCATCGAAGGGCTAGTAGTCGTATTTTTAGCCACCACAGCACTTTTGCTCATCGCCACCCTATTCCTCATGACATGGGACGACCTCAAAACCACCCACAGGCGAAAGAAGCACAAACATGACCGCAACGCCTAAAAAAGCCACACCAGCAAAAAAAGCGACAGCCAAAAAACCTGCCGTTGGTCGCAAAACCAAATTAACGCTAGAAAAATCAGAAATCATCCTTGAAGCCCTAAAATCAGGTTGTTATCTAGATACTTCAGCGAGTTATGCAGGAATCAGCCAAGCAACCTTATTCAATTGGCTTGCCCGTGGGAAGAAAGAACGCGACAGGCTAGAGGTATTCCCAGACAGCAAACCTGATGAAACCGAGGTAGTGTTTTTAGAATTCTTAGTGGCTGTAGAAAAGGTTCGTGCAGAATCCGAATTACGAGCCGTCATGCAAATCCAACAGGCCGCGAGTACGGGAACATGGCAAGCATCAGCATGGTATTTAGAACGCTCATACCCAAAAAAGTGGGGAAGAACAGACCACACCGAAGTTACGGGAGCCGATGGTGGGGCAATCAAGATAGATGTTGCATCAGACGAATTGGAACGCAAAATCATGCAGATAGCAAGCAAGCGAGAATCTGAAGGGTAAACTACGGTTATGCGTTTAGTTGACCGTTTAATCAATGCCGACCCACAAGAACGCATGAAAATCTATGCAGGGCTAGAACCCGATGAACGCATGGCATTAGCAAACCTTTTAGATGCCGAAATAGATAACCCGTGGGCTAAATGGGAAAAAGACCCAGTTGGTTTTATCCAAGACGGCTTGGGTGAGGTGATGTGGTCAAAACAACGAGAAATCGCTAATGCCCTAATCAATAATCAGCGTGTAGCAGTACCAGCATGCCATGGACCTGGCAAATCGCACCTTTCAGCCCGTCTGGCCGCATGGTGGGTATCGGCACATCCACAGGGAACAACGCTATGCGTTACTATCGCCCCAACGCATCGTCAGGTACGAAACATTATCTGGCCTCACATTCGTAAAACCGCCACTAAAGCAAAACTTAAAGGTGAGGTGCTGACACAGACATGGAAAATGAATGGCGACATTGTTGCCTACGGTTTCAGTCCCAATCCGTATGACGAATCCGCGGCCCAAGGTATTCACATGCCCAATTTGCTTATTATTGTGGATGAGGCTGGTGGTATTGGTGAGGTTGTTGGTCGCTCCTTAGAAGCCCTCATGACGGGTGGCAATACCCGATTACTACTTTTGGGTAATCCGCCTACAGACCAAGAAGATTCATGGTTTGAACGGGCATGCAACAGCGACCTCTATACAACGATTCCTATTGGGGCTTATGACACACCTAATTTTACGGGTGAGGAAACGGGCATGTGCCAATCCTGCCCTGTTCACATTGCACCGCATCCTGTAGCAACCCATCTAGTTGACCAAAGGTGGGTGGATGATGTTGTTGGTGAATTTGGTGATGATTCCCCTTTCGTGGAAGCCCGTGTTCATGCAAGATTCCCTAAAGCAGTAGCCAATAAGGTAATCCCATTCATGTGGGCTGATTTAGCATCACAGAATGAAAAGCCCCTAGAATCGCCCCGTATTAGGCTAGGTGTAGATGTGGCATCAGATGGTGGTGACGAATTCGTTATAGCCCGTATGGACGGCTACAGAATCAAAATCACCCACAAATCCTCTGGCATCCAAAACCATAACGCAGTAGATGTAGCAGGTGTAGTAGCCCGTGAAATTGAAGAATGCATAGCAATCCATGAAGAGCGTGGAGTTCAAGACAAATTGCATGTAAAAATTGACACCATTGGTGTGGGCTGGGGTGTCGTATCGTTGCTCAAAAAGTGGTGTGATGAAAGGCAATGGAACGCAAACATTATTGGTGTGAATGTTTCAGAGCGAGCAAATGACCCTGACAAGTTCCGTAACCAGAGAGCCGAAATGTGGTGGAATGGGCGATTATTGCTACAACCTAATGACGCTAAAGAGCAAGATGTTACCCTTGATACCGATAGAGCAACCCTAGCCCAGTTATCCACCCCAACATTCAAATCCGATTCTGCTGGACGAATCCAAATCGAATCCAAAGTGGAAATGAAACGCCGTGGCATGACTTCCCCCGATAGAGGTGAAGCAATCCTTTTAGCAATGTATGAACCTGCTAAGGGTAGAGCCATAATTCCTGCTATTCCCGTATCGTTGGGTCAAGCAAATGGGTGGCGTGTTGCCTAATACCGTTATTTTTTTTTGGTAAAGTAAAACGCACCAAACTTAGGAGTTAATCACACATGGGTAATCTTGGTGAAATTCTTGAAGAACTAGGTTTAACAACACAAAAATCTTTAAAGGCTGATGATTAATGAAATACGGCACATACGATTTTGAGGTACCTACAGGCACTTATTGGAGCCAACAGTTCACTATGGCTGGATACAATTTAACGGATTACACAGCCCGTTTCACTGTCAGGAACCATTATGACAAAACAATCCTTTTGGCATTAACCAAAAATAATGGCATCACTCTTGCTAATGGCAGTTTCACTATCACAATCACAAGTGCCCAAGCCACCGCTATGGGTATTGGCGAATTTGTGTACGATTTTGAATTTACGGATACTAGCAGTCGCCCAACATCGGTTATGCAGGGAACAATTACTGTCAGCAACCGAACCAATAAGTAGGGGTTGTTATGGCTGGTGAAATTAGTACCACTGAGCAAATAGTTGAAATTACAACTACCGAAAATGCTGTAGCAGTAACGGTTACGGATTCAACAGTTGCGGTCACGGCTTCCGACATTGGGTTACAAGGTCCAACAGGGGCTACAGGTGTTGTTACCGCAACATCACCAATAACTTACAATTCTGGTACACAAACTGTTGCGTTTGATAATACGGGTTTTGTTCGCACCACTATTGCTAACACTTTCACTACTGGCGCACAGTTAATTAAAACAGGTGCAGATGCTATTAAAGGTTTGATTCTGCAACGCAATAGCGCAAGTCAAACAGCGAACATTCTTAGTGTTGTTCAATCTGATGGCACGACTGAACTTGCTCGCGTTCGGCCAATCGGACAAATCGGAATTGGCACTCTAATAACCAATACTGCTCTTGGTATTAATACAGATTTAGTTGGCGATAACCGCGCCATCGTTATCAAGGCAGGTCTGACAGCACCGACCAATAATGCAATTGAACTTTTACCTCTAGCCAATAACACACCTGTAATGAAAGTTGATTTTGCTGGCAACATTACAGCCCCTACTTTTGTAGGCAATGTGACAGGTAATGTTTCTGGCAATGCTGGCACAGTAACTAATGGGGTTTACACCACAGATAAAGGTGCGGCAAATGGTGTTGCTACTTTAGATGGTTCAGGTCTAATACCGACTACACAACTTCCACCTCTAGCCATTAGCGATACTTTTGTTGTTGCATCACAGGCTGAAATGTTGGCTTTAACAGCCCAAGTTGGGGATGTAGCAGTACGCACCGATGTTAATAAAACTTTTATTCTTCAATCATCACCAGCATCAACATTAGCCAATTGGATACAAATCCTTACCCCACCAGCCGTTACTTCTATTTCTACTTCTTCACCGATTACTGGCGGAACCATAACCACAACGGGAACAATTGGTATCAATGACGGAACCACCACACAAAAAGGTGCAGTGCAGTTGGAAGATTCCGTATCCAGCACAAGCACCACCACAGCGGCCACACCT
>Ga0214919_10000613_pt1 | contig 60340 bp, 52 predicted proteins | sample LL1503_MetaG_FD_177994 | JGI IMG/M metagenome (GOLD analysis project Ga0214919, IMG submission 177994) | Freshwater microbial communities from Lake Lanier, Atlanta, Georgia, United States - LL-1503 | ecosystem: Environmental > Aquatic > Freshwater > Lake | place: USA: Georgia | collected... | reverse complement strand
TAAAATCAAATGAAAGTAATCGTTTTTTACCTAGTGAACCCTCATCTGTAAAATCAAATGAAAGTAACAAATTTTTACCCAGTGAACCCTCATCTGTAAAATCAAATGAAAGTAATCGTTTTTTACCTAGTGAACCCTCATCTGTAAAATCAAATGAAAGTAACAAATTTTTACCCACCTCATATGTAAAATCAAATGAAAGTAACAAGTTTTTACCCAATGAACCCTCATCTGTAAAATCAAATGAAAGTAATCGTTTTTTACCTAGTGAACCCTCATCTGTAAAATCAAATGAAAGTAACAAATTTTTACCCAGTGAACCCTCATCTGTAAAATCAAATGAAAGTAATCGTTTTTTACCAAGTGATGAAGAAGAAAAAGAAAAAAAAGGAGGAGCTAGAGGAAGAACAAAAAAAAATCCAGAAGAACCCAAAGTAAAACAAGAAAAATCCAATATATTTACAAAAAGAATTAAAGATAGAGAACCAAATCTTATTCTTACTAAAAAACAAGGTAAATATAGCGCATATTCACGGGTTTGTCCTGCAAATGTAAGCTTACAACCCGTTATTTTAACAACCGAAGAAAAAGAAAGAATAGACAAAGAACATCCTGGTTCTTATACAAATGCTATTCAATATGGTACAAATCCAGAAAAACCATATTGGTATATATGCCCTAGATATTGGTGTTTGACAAATAATTCACCTATGACAGAAGAAGAAGTAAACCGCGGTGAATGTGGTGGTAAAATAATACCAGATAATGCAAAAACACCTCCACCAGGACATTTTATTTATGAATTTACAGATAATAAATATCATAAAAATGAAAAAGGGGAATATATTTATCATTCTCCTGGATTCAAACCAGAACATTCACATCCAGATAAATCTTGTCTTCCTTGCTGTTATAATAAATGGTCTTCGTATAATATGAAGAACCCTAGCGAACAACAAAAACGTAGACAACAATGTGGATTAGTAGACAACTATGTTTATACAGATGAAATTGATGAAAAAACCGGAGAACGTAAAAAAAAAATAGGACCAGATGGAAAACCCATACAATACTCAACATATGGAGTTCAAGAAGAACCTAAAGGAAAAAAAGCAAAAAAAAATGCAAATACAGATGAAGATAAACAAAAGAAAAAATCCAATATTTTTGGTGTAGAAAGAATCCCCATACCCCAATATCGTTGGGGATTTTTACCCATTTCTATCGAACTTTTTTTACATACAGATAATAGTAAATTTACAGTAAAAGGAAATGCGGCATTAATACAGCCTCATAAAAGACCTCTTTTGAGATATGGTGTTGAAAACTCTCAACATCAATCTTTCGTTGCCGCAATAGCTGATATATATAGTTATTTTCACAACATCCCCTTACCAACAATTGCAAATATGCGTAAAATAATTGCGGATTCTATTACACTCGATAATTATCTACGTTTTCATAATGGTTCTTTAACATCTATATTCCGACCGAGTAGATTAAGAATTGAAGATGAAATTATAGAAAAATACAAAGATACCGAATTTTATAAATCAATCGATCTTAATAATAAAGCCCAATATGGATTTTTACAAGATACTGTTTCATCTTTTGAAAATTTTTTGGCCTATTTAAATGATGCGGATTCTTTAATAGATCATACTTATTTATGGGATATTATTTCATCTCCGGATTCTTCCCTTTTCAAAGCCGGTATTAATATGGTAATTTTGAGAATTTATGATAACGATTCTACAGACAATGTAGAATTATTATGTCCTACTTCTTCTTATTCGAATAATATTTATATCAAAGGTAGAGGAACAATATTGCTTTTATTACACAATGAATTTTATGAACCTATTTATTTGTATGAAGATAAAAACAAAGAATCTCCTATCCCCCCCGTAAAGATATTTACAGAAAATACAGGAACATTTGAATTGAAACAAATCCAAAAGATTTTCGAAACCATTATTGAAACATCAAGTAAAAGCTGTAAACCAATACATAATCGCCCAAGAATGTACGAATATAAAGAAAATATTTCGGCTACGGATCTATCTATCATTGTAAAAGAAAATGGATTTATAGTAAAAACACAGGTAATGAATTATAAAGGGAAAATTATAGGTTTAACTGTGAATACAGGATTAGAAAAAGATATTTATTTACCTTGTTTTCCGTCTTCTTATTTGAATAATATTCCCAAAGTATATATTGATTCAGTAGAATTTTCAGATTATGTGAAAACAAGAGATATTTTAAATCAAATAAGTGTAAAAACCAAACAAAAAATACTTTGCAAACCATTATTAAAAGTTGTAGAAGATGGAATGATTGTAGGTATATTAACAGAAACAAATCAATTTATTTTTATAGATCCTCCTATAGAAAATACTATTGAAGACGGTCTACCTGTTCTCATAGCAACACAATATAAAGATCGTAAATCTTTTGTAATAGATGAAATATTAGCAACGAGTTCTGGTCTCGATGAATCACGTATAAATACCGTGCGAAATATATCTTTGGAAACCCATTTTTATAATTCATTTCGTAGCATTTTGCGTAATTTAATAAACGATTATTTGAACCGAGAAATCCGACAAGAAATTGTTCGTACTTTGGAAGATCCTAGAATACTTTATACTTTGAAACTGAAAAAAATAGATGAAATTTTAAGGAATTTAAGTAACCAATCCGTACAATATGTTGATGAAATAGATGATGCTGTTAAAAATAAATTAACTGAAGAAATGGATTGCAGTACGAATTGTGATATTCGTAGTTATTGCTTAACCCGAAAAAATAAAATATGTATTCCTAAGATGAATTTGGTTAGCGGTGTAGATAATAATATTTTGTATTATTCTAGAGCAGCGGATGAAATAGTTCGATATAAACGTATACAATTGTTTATGTTAGAACCACGCCGTTATTTGAATATTACAAATATTGAATATAGTATTTTTGAAGATGAAATTTTGGCAATTTCGTCTATTTTGACAGACGAATATTTTGAAGATTTAATACCCTATAATAAAAATAAATATGTTAAAAATATTGTTTATTAAAAAAATTCAATTCAAACAACATCTGGAATGTAATCCATTTGAACCTTTCTATCATTTTCTTTTTCCAAATTATTATCTGTTATTCTTCCAATCGGTCGAGAAATCATTGTTATGACCTGTCCTATAACTACAAATGAAACTGCTACAAAATAATTATTATGAGTGAAAACAATAGATAATCCTGTTAAAATATGACCCATATACCACATACAATCTGAAAGTAACAAATAATTCATTTTGAATTCGTTTTAATAATAACGAATATTATATTTATTATATTTATTATATTTATTATATTTATTATTATGAACTATTCAGACAAAAAACTTAAATGCATTCATAAATATTTAACAAAATCTTACATAGAAAAAAAAATGACACCTGGATTAGGGGATTTTTTAAGAGGTACAGTATCACTATTTAAATTATCAGAAATATATAATTATGACGTTTTTATAGATAAAAAAAGTCATATATTTTTTTCATTCTTTGAAGATGATGAAAATTACATAAATGATGGTTCCATAAATGACGTGATAGATTATTCAGAATTAAAAATTGATGCAATAGATTATGGAAAATTAAATCCAGATCTTTTAGAAGATATATTTAAAAAACAAAAAGATTTTTCAATTGTTACAAATACTTTTTATACAAAAAATGAAAATGGTGAATATGTAAATTTTGGAAAAATACCCGAAAATATACAAAATAAATTAAAAAAACTTTTAATTCCAACAAAAATTGTGAAAGATAAATTAGAAGATATTTTCAAAAATATTTACAAATTAAAAGATAATGAAAAATTCAAAACAATACATGTAAGATTAGGAGATAATTATTTAGTTAACAATAAAAAAAATCATAATTATTATGATTTACTTAAACATATTTCAGAAAATATTTTAACTGTAATAAATAATGATAAAAACTATTTTAATTATAAATACATATTTATAACTGATACAATAGAATTAGCTGTTGATATTGTAAAAATCATACCCGAAATATTATATTGGAATAATAAAAAGACTCATATGGGTTATTCGGATAATCAAAATGAAGAAAATATATTAGATACAATTATAGATTTTATTATATTATCAAAATCTCAAGAAATAATTGGCAACAATTCAGGTTTCAGTAGAAGTGTATCAGAAATTTATAATATAAAATATAATCATATATTTGATATAGAATATTTTAATTAGTCAATCGAAAAATAAAAAATTATAATAATACACTATGTATGTCATTTTTACATTGTAAATGTTAACATACAAGCTATACTAATAAATAAATGAAATAACGAATGACAAAATAAATGATTATTACAACACCATTCATTCGAAGAACAAATACTACTCCAATAAAATAAATATAATATAATTGTAAAACATATCCAACATATTAACTTGAATATGTAATCCAAATCTTTTATCAATAATGTGTAAATAGAAAAAAATACAAAAGATATTTTCCCGAAAATTCCATCTAGTTTATGGACGAAACATTTCTCTATTGGATTGATCCAAAATAAAAATGATAATAATATATTTATTATTAATAATCCTGCTAATATTGTTTCATATATATTTTTTTGTATTTTGTTAAAAAATGTAAATAGAGGAAATAATAAAAAAAGAGATGTTGCGGATAAAATATAATGATTCATTTGTTATTTTATAAAAGTTTAAAATATTTATACATATTATTATTTATAAATATTTACAAAAAACATAACAAAACAAAAATATAAAAAAACTACAAAACAAAAGGAGGGGTTTCAGGGGAACCTTGGTTCCCCCTGATTAAAACCCAATATCATATCCATCATCTTTACAATCCCCATTGTCTTCTATTTTTATTGCCCCTAAATTATTATTAATCTCTATTCTATTTTTACTACATAAATCTGTTGGATCTTGTAAACCACCAAATAATTTCTCCATTTCTTGATTCTCATTTTTAGTACTTGTTTCCAAACTGTCTACTTCACGCATTTTTTCCATATCTAAAACCACTTGGAATGAATTGGTTCCAATCAATGAATGCTGACCTAACATTACATTTGCACTAACTCCTCTAGCATAATCTAATTCTGCGTGTCTTGATGCACCCAATAACACCTCTGTATGTACTTCAAAAGTGGCTTTTGAAATAGGACCAATATTATCATTCAAAATTCCCGAACGGAATATAGAAACCATACCTTTTGTACTTGTCATACGATCACATAATAGACTTAAATGATGATAATTGATATATACATCACTGAATTCCATAACATCTACGAATTCATTATAAATTACTTGTCTTGCCGCTTCAATTCCAAGAACATCGAATATTTCTTTAATATCATTACTGAATGTTCTGTTTCCATCAATGAAATCCAATGCCATTACCTCCATTAAATTTGTCCCTGTAGTATCCATAATCCATATGTCTTTTTGTATGAATTTTCCATCTTCTTTCACAACATTATTCTGTAATTTTCTAGGTGTAACATTACTAATTCCTTCTACTCCACGTAGGACAATATTATTCAATAAATTTTCTTGGAAATTACGTAACATATATATTTCATCCGACTGGTCGAGTGTATCCGGAATACCTTTTTGCTTCTTATTTTTATTGAATACACTGCTATTGAGACGGATACGGAATACTAAATTACCCGCATTATAATCCGAATAAATACAAGATACATCGGAACCGTGCCCGTTACTAATCGCAAAATGTACGTCATCCATTGTAATATTCTTATCAAGCAATGTTTCTGCGTCCAATTCTATACGAATAATCCATTTGGATTTTTGAACGTTTATATCAAATTTCGTTTCCATACATTCTTCCATCATATTTTCAAATTCATAATATTGTTCCATTAATATTTTATCGTCAATTATTGTCGTATTTCTATCACTTGGATCGAAACTAATTTGTACCGATTTTACAATGTCTATTAATTTTGTATGTTCCAACATTTTGGAATATTGTACTGCGCGATCCTTCTCTAGTTGATCTACTTTTTTTAAGTATACAGTCAATGATGGATTTTTAGGATTTTTTGTGAGACGGAGGATTTCTTCAATTCTAGGAACACCACGCGTCACGTTTGATTTACTAGCAACTCCACTAAGGTGAAATGTCGAAAAATGTTTTATAGAAATTCTTACTGCATTTTTGCAGCCGTACTAGAATTTCACCTGTTCTTTCGAGACAGGACCAGACTTTACCTTAAGCCTTCATTAGGAATGATTAATTCCCTCAGACCCACTACCGTCAAGTCGTTGAACCTTCCCCATACTCTTATCATAACGAGTTTAGGGGCTTGGCTGCGGATTGCCTCTCTTCTTTATCATTTTTACCATCGGGTTTGTCTATTAAACAAGATCCCCTATCCGTTGTTTCCAACAATAGGGTGGTAGATAAAGATTCTTTAGTTAGACTCATAAGTCGTAACAAATAAGGTGTCCCCGCAATTTGGAAGTGTCGCACAATAATTTTATTTATTGCACTAGGGAGTAGCACGCTTTACACGCTCCCTGTTGCCGACCCATTTCATTTAATCGGCAGCACAAATACTATTATATAAATCAAAGTTTCGTGTATCCTCTACTGTTAAATCATAAGCGTATTGTGTAGGATTTTGAACCTCTTCTATAGAAACAATTTCGTCAAATTCTAAATCTTTCATACGCATATCACGCTGTTCCATAATCAATTCTCCATTAACAATATTTGGTATTTTCATGTCTTCTAGAGAATATTCATATTTGAAATATTCTTGTTTTAATAATATTTCTACTCTATCTTGTTTTTCTTTTATTTTAATATTTAATAATTCTGCTAATTTTTTTGATTGTTTATTTTTAATATCCAAACTATAAGGTTGTTTTTTATATTGAATTGTATGATTATTTTCTTTTCTTTTATTAATTTTGTAAATATTACTTGATACTCCCAAATTTTTTAACATTATCATTACATCAGTTAATAATTCTTTAGAACAAGACCAACATTGAATACTGTTAACACGTAATGTTCCATTTTTATTTTTGTGAATTGAAAGTGAACCATCACCACCAATATAAGCATCCAAAAACCCTAATATACATTCTTTATTTGAGAATACTATTTTTTCTGATATATATTTTTTATCACTTAATCTTCCACATAAATTTTCTAATATATTACGTAATATAGTACTATCTATTTTGATATCTTGACTTTTCCAACCTTCTCCACCACGATCTTTTCTTACACGTTTTTTGTTTGAAATATTCCATTTATTACATAATTCTTCAATAGGCTTTAAATATTCATCATTATTATTATTTATACTTATTGAATTTTTATTCATAGAACCTTCAGCAGCATAAGCACCAACTAAATATCCAAATTCATAATTTAATGGAATGTTTTCAGGAATAGTATATTTAGAACAACCCATACTTTTCATATAAACATTACCAGGTAATATATATTGTGATTTATTAGATGTTTTTCCTTTTCGTGGATTTTCATTAAATAATTCTAATAAAGTTGAACTAGAACTATGAGGAACAATAAATGATTTATTTGCGTGATTTTTCCACCAATGTAATTCTCCAAACAAATTTTTTACTTTTTCTAATTCATCTCCATATAAATATTCATTTGGTGGAAGAATTTCACGGGTATTAAATATAAATGTTTCTTTATATTCTAATGGCTTTCTAGAACAAGGTAAATAATCTCCTACTTTCAAATCTTTTCCATGAACTTGTTGAATCTTACCATCAATCAATTGTAAAAATGATTTTGCTTTTGTTGCTGTAACTTCACGATTTCCTTTTGTAATTACTTTTAACATTGTATTTGTACTATCTTCATTAATAACTGGGTGTTGAGTAACTGCTTCGATACGTCTCCATACTGTTTCACCATTTTCTGTAGCACAAGGAACTTCATAAAATTCTGATAATTCTGCATAAGTTGTATCTTTATCTTCCATATAATCTATTTTGTTGGATAATTTTGTTTGTTCTTCTGTAAATTCTCCAATTTTTTTCTTGAAAATCTCTTTTTGAGAATTCCTTACCAAAAGGTGTGTATCAAATGTTACAGAATTTAAGGTGTTATGAATAATGACTGCATAATCAGTCATGAATGTTTGATTACTCGGAACTGTAAAATCATAGACATATTCTGTTTGGTCTGGTGTATATCTTTCTATTTCAATAATTTCATCCCAAATTACATTTGAATTCGCTGCTTGTTTTAATATTGATACTTCATATTCTATTAAATTGGCTTTTTTATGGGATTCAAATATTTCAATATATTTTTGTAAAGTATTTCTACCAATTGGTTTATCAACAAATTCTTTATTAAATCTTTTATATTTTATTTTTTCTGGTAAATTTAATATTAAACCGCATTTTGAAATTATTGAATTTACTCCTTCAATTCTATCTATATACTCTGCAAACCCTTTAAATGATTTATTATTTCTATTTTCATAACTAATTAAATTATTTAATTTTTCATTATGTAGTAATGAACCGATATTTTCTTTATATAAAATACAATATTTAGATGAAATATTTATATTAAACATATTTATTTTGTTATCTGAAAATGTTCTAATACAACCAAATATTCCAAAATAATTAAGTAATAATGCAATATCTTTAATAAGCTGAGAACTACGACTACAAACGCTAATAGCATGTGTATTTTTATCACATCTAAAATGTCCATCGCCATCGAAATATGATTGTATTAATCCTGCTTTGAATTCATTTGGTGCTAGAAAAGCAAAATCAGGTACATGTTTATCAAATGAACCTTTATTACAAGTATTCAATATAATATCAGCAAGTTCTTTACAATAAAATGAAATATCTATACCTTTGTAATATTTTTCACTACCTAAAATTTGTGCTGATTTTTCTCTTACTCTACATTTTTTATTAAAACGAGCTGCAAATTGTTTAACATTTTCAATAAAATATTCTGAAATATTTGTAATAGTAATTGAACCAGTTATTTTTCCCTTATTTGATGATAAAGAACCTTCTGCCAAATAAGCACCAATAAACCAACCAAATAAATAATCTAATTCGTATGTTTTACCGTCAATTTCAATAGTATTTTTGACAAAAGAATTATCAATATATTTTGCTACTGGAATTCTCATACCAATTGTCATATCTGAACCTACAATTGGTTTAACGGTTTGGTCTTTACGAATCAAATGAGAATGACTCATAGTTGTGGTAACTACACGACCACTCTTTGTTTTAACACGAATCATATCTCCATTTACAATATGACGACTCACATGTGAAATTTTGTTCCAATGTGTTTTTTCCTTTTCATCTACGCCAATAATGTAATATTCATCATCTAGTGTTTCTAAAATGGTTTCTACACTATCTTTATGTCCTGTATCAAATGTATATTCTGGTAATGCTGTAATAATATTGTCACAAATTGTTCCTATTTCATCAGAAATCATTTCTGGAATTTTTGTTGTTTTATTTATTTTTATAATCTTTAATTTTTCGCTACGTAATGCACTTAATTGTGTAGTTGGCTCACCCAAAGACTGACCCGCCAACACACCTACCATTTCTCCCGGATGAACGATCGCTTGTTTGTATTTCAAAACAATCGTTTCCAATAATAATACTAATGCTGCATTGTGGAAACGTTTATTTATCAAAAGATCTTTGGGTGTCAAATAAAAGTAATAAAGAATTTCAAATAAAGAATTGGGTTGAACGTAATGTATTTGTTTTAATTTTTCATAATATTGTTCTATCAAATCAAATGCTTCCATTGGAGTAATATCTATAATAGAATTTGAGTTCAGAGACATTTGTCCTTGTATGTTTGCAATCAAATTTTGAAATGCAACCGGAACTTTTACTGAATTTTCATTTTTATATTTGAATACATTGTTTACAATTTTGGTTTGTGTATCAATCATTTTGTCAATATATTTTTGACATTTTGTTTTTGTTTCTGTTCGTTGTTTTCTTACGCGGGTCTGTGTTCCTTTTGTATAAACTTCTAACAAGCTATTTTCTTGGTCGTTAACTCCTAGAATATCATAATGAGAATAGATATCTTCAATACTCATCCCTACTAGTGGTAGTATTTGATTTTCGACTTTTGTTGAATCGAACCCATCATCCCCGTAAGAGAATTGAACGATTTTTCCCATATTATTACGAACAGTCATATCATATTCTACACGTAAATCTTCTAGACCTTTGATTAATCTTCGCTGGATATATCCAGTCGTACTGGTTTTACATGCAGTATCAATTAGCCCGATACGACCACCCATTGCATGGAAGAATAATTCAGGTGCAGTTAATCCCGAAATATAGGAATTCTCAATGAAACCACGCGCAACTGGTGAGTCATCGAATTTATTGAAATGTGGAAGAGTACGATTATCAAATCCATAAGGAATTCGTTTTCCATCTACATTTGTCTGTCCCAAACAAGAAATCATCTGTGAGATATTAATAAGTGTTCCTTTCGAACCCGAATTTACAATCATCAAGAAACGATTATCTTTACTAAGAGATTTACGACCAATTTTACCTGCTTCTTCATTCGCCTTATTCAATTGTTTATTGATATTACTTTCGAATTCTACCATATTTGAACTTGCCGAATTGTTTTCAAAAATACCCAAATGGACTTTCTCAATCAATGTCTGTACTTCCTGTTTTTGTTTTGTAATTGCTTGAATAATAGAATCTTGTGTTTCTCTATTTGAAATCAAATCACTAATTCCTACACTAAATGAACTCGATTTCATATATTCTGTTACTACGTTTTGTAAATCATCAATAAAATCCGCTGCTTTCATATTACCAAAATCATTACAAATTCTATGGATAATACCTTTTGTAGTAGAACCTAATGACGACTTTTCAATCTGCCCTCGGATATATTTTCCATTACGAATTTCCAAGACATTATTGGATGTTCCGAAATCTTCGCCTTCTTCTTCATATAATTTTGTTTTGTATTTCAATGTCAATGGTGACATAATTTGGGATAATACATCGAAACTCGAAATCTCCTTTTTATTGCGTAATGCCTCTGTATCTACTCTTGGAAACATCATCAACAAGTTCATTGCTTCACGGGGTGTGAATTTGATATTGGGTCTTGTGAATCTATATGAACCTAAGAGGGAATCCTGATAAATACCAATAATAGGGGAGTTTGAAGAAGGGCTAATCATTTGGAGGGGGGTTGCTGCTAGATGTCTTAATTCTGTTTCTGCTAATACGCTTTGTGGTATATGACAATTCATTTCATCTCCATCGAACGTGACTGCATTTATCGTAACAAATTATTTTGTATTTTTTATTTTATTTTTTAGTTACGATAAATACAGCACCCCCATATGTTTCCATAGGGGACGGACTGTATCTTAAGCTCGTTCAAGGTGGCTAACCTATCATTACGAACCAACACCCGTTCAGTCTCTGAATGCCTGTCATATCCTGCCAAACGGACTTAGACAGTAACACTGCGGATTGCCCAATCCTCTACATTATTACTTTCGGGTTCGGATATTAACCGAGATCCCCTTGGTTTGTTTCCAAACTAGGGTAGTAGTAGAGGCTCTAAGGGGTTTCCCGAACAGCAAGGTGTTTTGCAAAGCATGGAACCTACGGTTCCCCTGCGACCCCTCCCTCATTTATAATATTTTGAGGATTCTTACTCGTAAGGATGGGGTTGCAGGGGAAACCTTGGTTTCCCTGCTTCACTAGGGAGTTGCACGCTTTTAACGCTCCCTGTTGCGAACTTCGATGGTTTAGTTAAAAACTCACTGCATAATTGTAGTCGAAAATTTTATCCGCGTTGTATGGTTTTGTGTTACAAACGTTCATTCTAAAAGTATCCCCAACTTTCATTACCTTTACGATGTGTCCCATCATAGACATTCTGTGTAAACTAGGTTGTCTATTAAATAGGACACAATCTCCATCCATCATATGACGATGAACCACATCACCATCTTCTAATCTAATAGAACCACGATCAACATATCGCAAAGAAATATTCTCCCCGTTACTGCGTTCCAATATTTTAGCACCCGGATATTCTTCTGGACCATTCTCTACTAATCTTTTCAAAAAGTCGCGATTACGGTCATTTACAACAATCGGTTTCGTAATATTCATAGCAATCTTACGAGGAACACCTAATTGTCGAATAGATAAATTAGGATCACCTGTAATAACGGAACGCGCACTGAAATCCACACGTTTCCCCATCAAATTACCACGAATACGGCCATTTTTATGATTAATACGTCCCATAATACATTGAAGAGGACGTCCAGAACGCTGTGCCATTGGAACTGCACCTTTCACTTTATTATTCACAATCATCGCAATAAAATACTGCAAAACTGTAGTTAAACCCTCAATAACATTTGGAGAAGCATTGTTTGCTACTTTGTCCGCCAAATCGCGGTTTGTTTTTATAATATTACTATAAATATGAGTTAAATCATCTTCACTGCGTTGTTGGGCGTCGTGTTTTACTGAAGGACGAACTGCAGGAGGTGGAACAGAAAGCACTTGACAAACCATCCAATCAGGTCGAGACCAAATTGGACTAAATCCCATAAAATGTACGTCTTCGTCTGAAATGCGCTTGAAAATCTTCAATATGATTTCTGGTGTTAGACGAATACTAATTTTACGGGATTCATCTGCATTTTCAGTATCGATATTTTCCCAAATTGCAAAAAGAGATGCCATTCCCTCCATCTTGATCTTGTCAGGTTGCTTGCAACCACATCCGTCTTCAGTACTATCACCACAACGCTTAATTTTCGAAGAAATTGCTGAAACATAATCCCATCTATGTTCGGCATTAATCTCCAAAACATGTTGATGTTGACTTTTGTTTACTAACAATTTACTGCATTTAAAGCAGACGCATTTACAAATTTTTATAATTTCACGGATATGCTGTATGAAAAACACAGGACGGGCTAATTCAATATGACCGAAATAACCAGGAGTATCAATATATGTCAAACCATCTGTAGGGCATATTAGACCGGGTTCTAATACGCCCATTCTCGGATCAAACAACCCTCCAATTACTGGTTTATTATTTATATATGTATCACGAGAGATAACCTCTACAACCGAATTTTTCCTTATTTCTTCGGGTGATAACATACTAAATTGAATACCAATAATTTTAGAAGGAGGTTTTCCATTATTAGATTTTTGAGACGACATAATGATAATACTATAATATAATGCGGATATTTTTTATATCCTTTCTTATTTATTTCTTAAATCAATTTTTTCTAGATTGTTCGAACTTCCATTCTTTGAAAATAAAATTTTGAATGATTATGATAAAAATCATATTTTAATAAAAGATATTAAATATTTTTATGGAGACGACACTCATGATGGTGATGGATATAAACTATATCACAATATTTCATTTCTTTCTAATGGAATATATGAAATCCATATTGAAAAAATGCTGACCAATAAAATAGAAACTTATACGTTGTAATAAAATCATATTCGCATTGCAATATTTAACTTATATAATCTTAAATTTCAAAATAGTAAATTAGTTTTCTATACTGTTTCATTATGTGCTTATAATAAAATATTAATGTATATTATTATATAAGAAAAAGTTTTATCTATAATAATAAATATATGAATAAAATATAGTAAAGAAAAAATGGGATTTTTAGATTTTATATTCTCTACTGCGGCAAGAAAAGGTGCAGAACAAAGTAATAATGAAATAAAATTTGATAATTTTGTTCCAAAAGCAAAAGACAAAAATATTCTTACGGTAATACCCCAATGTAAATATGAAGAATCTGGATGGTTTGGTAATTATACTGTAGATATAAATGAGGTTACAAAGGGTAATAAAAATGTTTCATATATGCATCTGGATGTGGCATATTTGGAATTATATGATTATTTAGTAAAAAAAGAAATAATTATAAAAAAATTTGGAGCTGTCTTTGTTATTACTTTTGATAGTATTTATACTATTAATGAAAAATCAATTGAAATATCTACATTAAGCAAAATAATAAAAAAAGAAAATCCTGATTATCCCAAAATATTGAAATGTTATACCATAGATTATAAAAAATTATCTGAATTGTTAAAAAATTATAAATATGATTATACTGATGAAATAAGAGACCCAATTGGTATCATAACCGACCAAAAAAATAAAAAATCACCAAATAAGGGTGGTAAAAAAAACATAAAACATAAAAAGAATAAAACAAAAAAGAGAACATTAATCAAATTCTAATAAATTATTTACAATTTTATTATTATTTATACAAGTGAGTTGCTGTGTTAAATAATCAATAGTCATTATTTTATGCTGTAAATCTTTTTCCATTTTTGCTATAATTAATCTTTGGTTTTGAAGAGTGGTTTTCATTTTTTCATTTTCAACATAATAATTTGCTTTATTTAAATTTATTGTAGAAAGCCAATTTTGATGCACTTTTGTTTTGGTATGTGATGCAAATACACTACGAGATTCGTATATTTTATCTTTTCGAGAACAACAAGAACATTTTATACCTCTTGTTATACATGGAATCTTATCAATATAATTTCCTAATTCGTCAATACTTGGAGAATAAAGTTCTGGTTCTAGTGTTAATTCCATTTTACAATAATATAAATCAAATATTTTTATATTATTTTAATAATCTATATCTTCATCTTCATTCAATTCTAAAAAATTATCGACATTTTTTTCAAGATATATATCCATATTGTTAAAAAATATTTCTTTATCATTTATTTTCAACAACACCTTTTCAATTTTAAATTTATCATTTCTACATAATTCTAATTCTTTATTTATATCATAAAAAAAATCAGATATATACTGGGGTATTTTTTTATATCTATTCATTCTTTCCATAGTATAATTAATACTACTTTTGTTAGAGGGTTTTTTTTTATAACAAAATTTATAAAATTTATATATTAATTCATTATATTCTGTATATTTTGTTAACAAATATTGTTTTATAGATTGTTTTAATAATATATTTTTTTTATCTATATTTAATTCATAAAATATTGGTTCTTCTGAATCTAATGTTAAAATACATGTAAATATTTTTTTATTGTTATATTTTTCATAATTTTTTTCATCCTCAGGATTACAATTTGATATTATAAAATTATTTAATATTGACTCACATATTATATCATTAAAATTTAATTCATTAAATTGTGGTTTAATTATAAAATAAATCACATGATCTTTAGAATATCCTATTATAGTAAATTCGTTTGTTATTTTAAAACTATTATTATTTTTATTCCCAATAAATAAATTATGATGTATATTATATTTCATATTTTTTATTTGTAATTTTTCAGTCATATATTTTTTGTATTTAAAGTATGTTTTATTAATTTGTTCTATTATATCGTAATGATTTTTTATACTTTTTCGTATTTCATCATATGAAGAATTATCATTAAAATTGTATTCATTAAAACATCTATGACAAATACATTTATTTTTTTCCGTATGTTCTTTGTTTATTTCATTAGAAGAATGATCATAACAATACATAATAGAATAAATATCCATTATTGATATATCAGAATAAGAACCTCTATCAAATATATTTTTTATAAAAAATAATACAATGCATTCTAAAGGACATAATAGAGGCAATTTATATATTTTGTTATATTCTATTATTTTAAATTGAATATTTTTTATAATATCTTTAAGAATGATTGTATATTTATAATATTTTGTATTTTCATTCGTATCAAATATTAATAATGGTATTTCATTATTTTCTTCAATGTTTTGTTCCTTAATATATTTATCTATTTCTCTTAATTTTTTATTATATTCTTTATAATTATAATATGTAATCTTTTTATTAGATAATTTGTTCAAAATATTATAAAATTGATTTGAATATATTTGATTTTCTGTCATTAATTCATATTGTTGAATATTTAACAAAAAATAATATTTAAAAACATTGTAACGAATCATATGATGACCCCAATCTATTATATTTTTAATATTTTTATTGTCGGGTAATAATTTTTTATAATTGTTTGGTTCTATAATTGTATTATTTATTTCAGTAAATATTTCATCAATATTATTTATATAACTTTGAACTTTTGATAATCTATTATAAATACTAATTGAACCTAAATATGGTTCTATATTTTCGTCTTCTTTAATTCCTAACTTTTTGAATCTATTATAGATATCATCATTATTAATTTCAATACCAATATAAAGTGATTTTTTTTGTCTTGTTATTGCTACATGTAATAATGATTCATACATTAAATTACATTTTTTTTTACTAAAAATTGTAAGTGTTTGTTCTGTAAGTCCTAATACAAATACTACTTCACATCCATTACCTTTTGAAGAATATATAGATAATATTCTTGATGCATTTTCAGATTCTTTTAAATTTATTGATTTACCTTCATCTGATTTATGTAAATAAATATATTTATAAAATTTATTATCATTTATTTTATCTTTCCAAAAATCGTTTGATTTCAATATTTCTTGATAATTGATATCATTAAATTTTTTAATCCAAAACTCTTGTATTCTTGTTTCTAATAATGATGCAAATGTATTTCTCGATAAAATTGGAAATATAAACATAAAATTATTTGGTAAATAATTATATTTACTAATTTCTGTATCCATAAATGAAATTATTTTTTCAATATTATTATCTATTTTATCATAATTATATTCACCTGCGTATATTTTTTCAATTTCAAAAAGATTATAAGGAATAATATCATTTTCGTGATTATATTTACAACAACCATCACATATTTCGGTAATTGGTGGTAACCCATATTTATCAAAAGGAATAACATCATTTACAAAATTAATAAAATGTTTATTGTGAAAACGCATAACTTTATTTATACCATTGCTTTTTTCAATATGAGAATCTAAATTATTGACATCAATATATGTATGAATATTATGTTCTCCCCAAATACTTTGTAATTTATCACCAATAACATAAACATCAATATTTGTATGAGTTACTATAGTATTAAATGCTTCAATATATTCTTCACCTAAATCTTGTGCTTCATCAATAATAATTAGACATTTTTTATTAAGAGATGGATTTTTACCAGCGTAGTTTATTTTACTATCTTTTGTTGAAAGAAAACCATTTTTTATAGTTTTAACAATTCCTTTAAAATAATCGTTGTGTTTTATAATTTTATTTTTATCAACTATTGCATAATTAAACGAATCTATAGTTCCAATTATAATTATAATTTCTTTATTTGTTTCTTTATTAAGACAAGATATCTTGTATTGTTTTCCTGTATTATTATCATTTTCTACTATTTCTAATATATTTAATTGACCTCTTTCCTCTTGTTCTTTTAACTCATTATAAATAACCTCTTTTGCTGAATGCATTTTTGTAAGATAAATATATGTTTCTTTTTCAATAAATCGTTTATCCATTTGTATAAGTTGTATACTTTCATATGTCTTTCCACATCCTGCTCCTCTTTGATTAAAATAAATTATTCCTTTTTCTAATGTTTTTTCGATATTTATTTCTCGAATAATACATTCATCGCATATTTTTTCACGGATACATTCTAATTTAATAGACTGTAAATCATAATTATTAAAAACCTCTATTAATTTTAAGGCATTTATTTCAAACCACGGTTCAGGTCTATCTCCTGTTTGTGTTTTATGTGTATTACATATTTCAAATATACATAAAATTTCATTATCTTCAATATATGCTACATCAGCTATTTTTAAACCATTATATTCAAACCTATATTCAATAATAATTGATGATTTTTCTGAAATTTCCGGAATATCATATTCATCTAATTTATTACATTTAATACATTTATTATAAATTGTTAACGGTATTTTGTTTTCAAGAATATATTTTAATAGTAGTTTTGCATTTTTATGAATTTGCGATTCATTTGGACTATTATAAAAATTACATTTTAAATCTTCTTTGAAATGTGCAAAATGATGAACTCTTATTTTTCCTTGACGAATTATAACATCTTTTCCACAATCAATACATATAAATTCATCTTTTTTATTTGCTTGGGTTGGATGAGTATATTTATTTGTTTTCTTATTAATTGCTCCCAATCTTATTAAATCATTCATAATGTTATTATTTATATGAAAATATTTTTATATTATTTTCAAATATGTTTTCATTAAAGGGAAGGGGGTCATAGGATTGGAATGGAATGTAGATTCCCTACAAAATTGATTCTAAAAGATTTTTTATAAATTACATAAAAGAATAGTTATATATTATTATAATGTCTAGTAACGCTAAGAATAACAGCATGATTTCTATTGATTCTTCTAAAAATAAGGATAATAAAAAAAAGGAAACTAAGGAGAATAAACTTAAGAAAAATGATGCTGATTCCGATTCTGATAGCGGTGGTGATGAATCTGAATATGATTCTGATAATTCAGATGATTATGAAACAATTTCGGATACAGATTCTTCATATAGACCTCCTACTAAAAAAAGAATAAATAAAAGGCGTATTGTAGATACGGAAGATGAAGAATCTGAAGATGAAACTGATTACACAGAAGATGATGAAGAAGAAGAATCTGATGAAGATGATGATCATAATAAAGAAGGTCCTATTGATGAAGCAGAACTCCAAAAATATATTTCACGAATTTTTCCTTCTAAGTATATGAAAGATCGTGCTAATAAATCTAGTAAAAAATATGATAAGAAATCCGATAAGAAATCAAATAAAAAATCTGATAAAAAATCGGATAAGAAAACAGAGAAAAAAAACGACAAAAAATCGGATAAGAAAACAGAGAAAAAATCCGATAAGAAATCAAATAAAAAATATTCAGATACTGAAGAATCTGATTATGATGATGAAGATGAAGAAACGAATGCAGTAAATGATAAAGGACAATATGGATTTATCTTTACATTAGATGGAGAAGAAGAAGATGATGATTGTGTTTATAATGAAGAAGAAGATGATGCAGAATGTAATAGTGAAGATGAAGAAACTTTTATGAAAGAAAATTACCAAAAACTCGAACCTGTAACATCTCCTGAAACAAATGATAAAAAGGATAAGAAGGATAAAAAAACTAAAAAAAATAAAAAAGATAAAAAGGATAAAGAAAAAGACGTTGATATTGATCTAACAGATGTAGAGCAAGAATATCTTGAATTAGTGGATACTAAAAAGGACTTAGTTGAAGCTTATCGTGCCAAACCTAAAAGTAAAATTTTAAAAGAAGCTATTGCGGATTGTGATGAATCCATTAAAAAATTGGTTAAAAAATCTCGTGCCAAAAATGCCAAAACTTATCATAAACTCATTCATGATGATAAAAAACGAACGAATGAAATAGACTATTTTAAGAAGAAACTTTCTAACAAAGAACAATTACGTGTTATGAAAGATTTAAAAGAAATAAATAAACATATTAATATTGAGAAACCTTATAGACTTACCTTGTTAGATACAAAAATGCCTGCTAAATTCAAGGCCATTGCACTTCAAAAACTCAATATTTTGAAAACAATGGAACCCGGTGATAATGAATATTATAAAATCAAAAATTGGGTAGATACTTTTATGCGTATTCCATTTGGAGTTTATAAAAGTTTATCTGTAAAAATGGATGATGGTATGGATATTTGTAATGAATTTATGGAAAATGCCAAGACAACTTTAGATACTTGTACTTATGGTTTAAATGATGCTAAAATGCAAATTATGCAATTTTTAGGTCAATGGATTGCGAATCCTGCATCTTTAGGTTCAGCAATTGCTATTCATGGTCCTATGGGTACAGGTAAAACCTCGATTGTTAAAGAAGGGATTAGTAAGATTTTAGGTCGCGAATTTGCGTTTATTGCATTGGGAGGTGCTGGTGATAGTAGTTTCTTAGAAGGACATTCATATACTTATGAAGGAAGTTCCTGGGGACGTATTTTACAAATTATTATTGATAGTAAATGCATGAATCCTGTCATTTATTTTGATGAGTTAGATAAAATTAGTGATACTCCTCGTGGTGAGGAAATTATTGGAATTTTGACTCATTTGATTGATACTTCTCAAAATAGTCAATATCACGATAAATATTTTTCGGAAATTGATTTTGATTTGAGTAAATGTCTTTTCATATTTAGTTATAATGATGAAAGTAAGGTTAATCCAATTTTGCGTGATCGCATGTATCGTATTCAAACAAAGGGATATGAATCAAAAGAAAAAATAATCATTGCCAAAGATTATTTATTACCAAAAATAAGAGAACAAGTTAATTTTGCAGAAGGTGATGTCATTATTCCAGATGATACCGTTCAATATATTGTATCTAGTACTTATTTGACTAAAAATGAGTCAGGAGTTCGTAACTTGAAGCGTTGTTTGGAAATTATTCATACAAAACTTAATCTGTTCCGATTGGTAAAACCAGAATCCGCGCTTTTTGGGAAAGATATGAAAATGGAAGTTAAATTTCCTTTTACAGTTTCTCGTAAGGATGTTGATATTCTTATTAAAAACGAAGAAGAACAAAATCAGAGTTTGTTGGCTATGTATGTGTAAAATATTTTATTTTACGGGGATTTTTATACATACTTTTACGGGGATTTTTATACATACTTTTACGGGGATTTTTATACATACTTTTACGGGGATTTTTCTATTATTTTTTAATGAAAAAATATCAAAAGGTCAAAATCGTAGGGTCCCCCCTGCTATTTTGTAATATTTACTACTTTGTATAATAAAATGGAAGATTTTTTGGAAAAAGTACAATTATTAATTGTCCTTTTTTGATTTTCTGAAAAAGAAATTTACAAAGGCCCTTAAAAAAGTGTATTGAAAGCATAATGCAGTAAATCCAGAAAAAATGTCCGAAAAATTGTTAGCATAAACTTTTTAGGTAATTTTACGGAGAATTATCTAGGGGGGTTTAATGTAATCGTATAATGATTACATTAAAAACTAAAACCCTAAATTTAATATATAACCATAATAGATGTTATAATTTTTATTTTTTAAACAAATTATTTAAATAAAATATAAAAATAAACCTCAATATAAAATTGTAAAAAACTTGTAAATAAAGATTGTATTATTAAATAATAATATAAAACTTATTTAGAAGTTTTTTTTGTAATCTTATTATATATAAAATGGATTTCAAAAAAAACCCTAAAACTCCCAAGGAATATAATTGTGTTGCCTGTAATTTCAAAACAAAGCATAAAGGCGATTATAATAAACATTTATTGACTCCAAAACATATAAATATTATTGAATATGGTTCAAAACCAATTAAAATATACAATTGTGAATGTGGTAAAGAGTATAAAGATAGACAAAATTTATATAGACACAAAAAAACTTGTAAATTTGATTCAATTATTGAAGAATCTAACAATATTACTGTTAATATGATTATAGATATAATTCAAAAAAATCAAGATATTTTGAAAGAAAATCAAGAAATAAAAAAGTTATTATTAGAACAAAATAATAAAGTTTCAGAGCAAAATAATAAAGTTTCCGAACAAAATCAAGAATTCAAAGAATTACTTATCCAACAAAATAAACAGATCCAAGAACAAAACAAGGAACATAATGAATTAATTAATAAATTTATTGAAAGAGAACCTACTCAGATAATAAATACAACAAATAACAATAATAGTACTACAAATCAAAGCTTCAATTTGAATTTTTTCTTGAATGAAACCTGTAAAGACGCTATGAATATAAAAGAATTCCTCGATAATTTGAATCCAACATTGGACGATCTAGAAAACGTAGGTGAAAAGGGATTTGTAAAGGGTATTTCAGAAATCATTCTGAAAAGCTTGAGAGGAATGGAAGTCAATAAAAGACCCATCCATTGTACTGATATAAAGAGGGAGATCGTATATCTGAAAGAAGACGATAAATGGAACAAAGATGATACCAATAATTCCAAAATGAAAGAACTAATAAGGAAAGTAGAAAACAAAAATTTTTGTAATATTTGTGAATGGCAGAATAATCATCCTGATACAAGAATTCTAGATTCTCCGGATTATATGAAACAGAATATATTGATAGACAAATCATGCGAAGCAGTAAATAATGAAGACCGTGTCCGTGGAAAAGTATTGAAAGAATTGCTGAAAGAAATCCATGTAAATGGTAAATAAGTTTCATGATTTCAAACATATGAAAATTTTATTATGTTTTTCAATATCACAGTAAATATCATTATATATAGATTCTGAAACCGTTCTGTAAAGAAGGATTTTCTTTCAAAATATAATAGCGTTTTAAATATATTTTTTAGGTATATTTGGATATAATTGTTCCAATTCTTTGTATAAAATAACCAATTCGTATTTTAATCGAACAATTTTTGCTTTGTAGTGTTTTAATACTGAAATAATATTATTCGAATATAGTGTAATAATATTATTATAGTAATAAAATACTATAAATATAAATTTATGAATTAAACCTATCCTATTTGCATATCAGCACCAGTTTGGTTTCCTCCTCGAGTTTTCAATGCATTACTCAAATCTTTATCTAAACATAAACTACCTAAAGAATTAGACAATCCCGAACTATTTCCAAAGCAGGAAGGATCACCTTTCAATTCAGAAAATTTATCAATAGTATTATCAGCAACATATGGTTTGCAAAATAATCCATTGAAACCATCTACTTTCGTACAGCTAGCAGTGTTATTATTTATCAAAAAATCGTTAATACTAGATTCAGTATTAGGAGATCCATTTGTATTAGAATAGTTATAATTACTAAATCCTTCATAAGGAAATTCTTTCGAAAATATAGTATCTGGTGAATAAGGATGAACGATAGTAGTAGAAATCATTAATGTTGATACAATTACAGCAATAAATATAACTGCAACTAATACATTTATTGAATTTGTTTTCATTATTCTGGATATACATTATAACACGAAAATTTATTCAAAATAAGAAAAACAACTTAGAAAACTAACATTTTTAATTACATAATAATCAAAATGAATAATGAAGAACGGCTAAATTTAAAACGCTTATTAGATAACTCTAATTGTGATGATAATACAAAGATTATTCAAAAACTGAAGCATAGTGTTCTTATTCGTGATGATATTCGTAAAATAGAAAATTTGAAAATGAGTAATTCAGAGTTGAAAACCAATGACATATATGGTTTTATAGATTTATGTAAAGAAGAATGTCGTTTTTTATATGATAATTATACGGATATTTTCAATAAATCGGTTGTAGACGAATTAGATCTTACAATAATGACAAAATTATTAACTATTTTGAAGTTAATAGAAGATAAAAAAATGGATCAACACGAAGGTTCTGTAATGGTCGGTAAATTATTAAAAGAATTATATGTAGATTCAGCAATGAAAAGAATAGAAAATTTAGATCGTGAAAACGCGTCAGATAAACCACTACCTGTGGAAGCGAAGAAAATTTCTTGGAGAGAATACAAACTCAGGGGAACCGATGGTTCCCCCTGAAACCCCCTCCTTTTATAATGTATTTGACATTAATCATTCGGTTAAAATCAAGTTTTTTTCTTTTAAGGGAGGGGTTTCAGGGGAACCGTAGGTTCCCTGACCCTGAAAAATTGATTTAAAAATAATATAAATACATCATTATAATAATTATAATATTAATACCAATAATGACATCTTTGTATAATGATCTCAAGAATTCTTGCAAAAATACTTCGCGTAATTTTGCAATTTTGAAAATAGCTTTTCCAAGTGAAGAAATTGCTTCAATGTATACTCAAGCTATTCAAAAACATAATGATTCTATAATTAACAACTATCATTGTGATGCAGGTTTCGATCTTTTTGTACCAAACAATGTAGTTTTCAATTCGGAGATTGATGATTTATATTCTTCAAAAATGATTGAAATGAAAGTAACAACAGAAATGATTTATTGCGATGTATCTAAGGATCAATTATCTCCTGCGGCGTTTCATCTTTGTGCTCGATCAAGTATTTCTAAAACACCATTGATGCTAGCAAATCATATTGGAATTGTAGATTCAGGATACAGAGGTTATATAATTGGAGCTTTTAGATGGTTAAAAAATCCAGAATCAAATAATAATCTTTATGTGGTAGAAAAAGGTACTAGACTCGTTCAAATTTGTCATCCTACATTATGTCCTATTTATGTAAAGGTCGTTAATGAAAATGAATTGACAGAAACATCGAGAGGTTCAGGGGGGTTTGGATCAACTGGAATATAACTCAGGGGAACCAAGGTTCCCCCTGAAACCCCCTCCTTTGAATAAAATAACTTGTCAAAACTTGATGTTAACCAAATGATTAATATCAAATACCAATTCAAATAACCTTATTTAAGGGAGGGGTTTCAGGGGAACCGTAGGTTCCCTGAGCTAATAATATTAAATGTTCGTGTAGTGTCATTTTTTGAAATATAAAAAAATTATCATATTTTATTTGATAAAATTTATAAGCTGGATTACGAATAACAATGTATATTCCATAATCTTTAAAATTTATATTAAAAACAATTCCTCCAAACATTTTTTGATCCTTACCATCCTCTTTTTTTTCATTTCTTATACAATGTATATGCTTACCAACATGTAATTCGCTAATATTATCTACAAATCTATACTCTTGAAGTAATTTACAATAATTCATAATTTTTTCAATGGGTAATTTTAATTTATTCAATTTATTATAGATTTCTTTTGTTATAGAATCGATCGTTTTATTTTCTAAATAATCATTTTTTACGTTCTCTAAAGATTCTAATAATTTTTTAATATCTAAATCGGAAAGAAGAGTAGGATCTTTCATTGCATTTTCAAATAATTCTTTTAAATCGATTTTTTTATTTATTTTTTCTGTCATTTTTTTATATTTTTATAATATCATTTTATATTTCTATTTTATTTTGTAAATTACAACTATAGAACGTGTTTAATTTTTTCTATATTTTTATGATGGTCTGGAAAAAATATTCTGATAACTTCCATAACAAACATATTTAATAGTAGGAAAATAGACATGCTAAATATAATTTTAGGATCATTAGGATGTAAATGGTTATTTTCACGGAATGGATTAAAACGTATGATTAAGAGAAAACAAACAATTGTATGTACAAAATAATTCAAAATGTTTATATAATTTATATTGATTGTAACAACACCAAATACAATAGCAAAATATATAATATGAAAAATTAAAAGTACTTTTATTAAATAATGTCCTGTTAAATCATATATTTTATCTGTTTTATTTACTATAAATTTAAATATATTAATCATTATTATAGTAATATGTTATATAATACTATAATAAAATAAATAATAATATACATTGGCTATTATGGAAAATATAATAAATGAAAAAACAATAATTGCAAAAAAATATAAAATTATTTCTAAATTGGGAGAAGGTAAATTTGGTCTGGTTTTCAAAGCAATAAATATAGAATCGAATGAAATAGTAGCAATAAAAACCGAAGAATTAAAAACACCTTATAAATTATTGAAAAATGAAACCAAAATTTTGAAATATTTATACGATCAAGGTTCTCGTTGTATTCCTATGATTTATTGGTATGGTATTTATTTGGATAAAACGTGTTTGGTATTTTCTTGTTTTTCATTTTCATTACATGATTATATTGAAAGCAAAGAAAAGATAGATATAAAATTAATATCAAATATAATGAAGTCCTGTATAGAAGTTCTAGAATCCATACACAAACATTATGTTTTACATCGTGATATAAAACCTCAAAATTTCATGTATCGAGATGGAGAAATTTATCTCATCGATTTTGGATTAGCAACTTTTTACATAGATGAAAATGGGAAACATATTGAAAATAAAAAAGATCATAATGAAATTATAGGATCTACAAGATATGCTAGTTATAATATTCATTGTGGGGATACTTATTCTCGTAGAGATGATATGATTTCATTAGGATATATGTATCTTTGGATGGTTCTCGAATACCTACCTTGGGATATTAATATTGAAATACAAATACCGGATTCAAATGGAAATGGAAATACAACTTATTTAGAAAATCATTTACTTCATCGTAAAAATGTATTCAAAAAAAAGAAAAAATCATGGGAATCAATAGATAAAATATTAATAGAAAAAAATATGAAAAATACGAATATATATCGATATTTAGATTATTGTTATCGTTTGGATTTTGAATGTTCTCCAATACATGAATTATTAGAAAATATATTTTAACAAACAATATAAAAGTATATTCTTACTATTAATCATATCAGGTGTAATACTATGAGTTCTACTACTGAAGAAACAGAAGTTCAATTGCAATCAGAAGATCGTCTCCTAGGTCAAGTCAAATGGTTTAATAATAAAGCTGGTTATGGATTTATTACTGTAAATGACGGAGAACATTCTGGAAAGGATATTTTCATTCACTATAGTACTATCCGTACTACAAATTCTCAATATAAATATTTGGTCCAAGGTGAATATGTAGAGTTCAATCTTGTAAAATCTACTACTGATAATCACGAATTCCAAGCAGTAGATATTTCCGGAATCAAAGGAGGTCCTTTGATGTGTGAAACTCGTAGAGTAAACAGAGAAGTTGAACCTAGAGAACCAAGAGAGCCTAGAGGTGAACCAAGACGTCGTTACAAGACAGTAGACGATTCTCGTCTTGCTAGAACAGAGGATGATGGATACAAGACTGTTCGCAAGAGAAGATCTGCAGCACCTAAGGCTTAATCATGTCAAGGGAATCAAATTCCTACTTAAATCCCTTTCAAAAAAATAAAAAATTTATATATATAAAGTAGAATATATAAATTTTTATGAAATTTTTATCCAAAGAAGAATTATTAGAAAAGTTTTCAAAAAGGAATACAAAGAGTTTTGATGCCTTTATGAATAAAGCAAAGGTAAAAACAAGTAAAAAAGTATTACCAATAAAGGATTATATTAAAGATAAAGATATAAACATTCAAAGTTTAAAATTATTATTTGAAAATATTCAAACAAGAGAGGAATATTTAACACGATTTTATAACTTATCTCTATTCGTCCATTCAGATCGATTCTCATTTTCTTCAGTAAAACCAATGAAAAATCTTCATTTCAATAATAATGAAGAATCAATATATAAAAATATAATACGTAATATGCATTGGAAAGACATTTTAAAAAATACAAAATCTGGTATTGAGAACGTTCCAACATTTTTAGATATGTTAGAAGATTTTTATCTGAATGACATTATAGATTATAAAATATTAACACCAAGTTCTCTTTATTACATGAAAGAAGGACGTATAGGAAGTATTTTTTCATCCTATTATTTTCGAGCTTCTATCATGAATCCATATTTGGTTTATTCTATAAACATGTCCGTATTAAAAGGAACAAAAATATTTACACCTACATTAGGTTGGTCTTCATATTGTTATGGATTTTTAGAATGTCCGAATGTAGTAGAATACGTAGGAACAGATGTGATACCAAGTGTTTGTAAAAAAACACAAAATTTCGCAGATAAACATTACCCCCAAAAAAATACGAGTATTTATTGTGAACCTTCAGAGCATCTTTTAGTTAATCCCCAATTTACGAATAAATATAAAAATCATTTTGATGTCGTTTATTTTAGTCCTCCTTATTATAAATTAGAAGAATATCCCGGAAAAAATCAGAGCATAGAACAATACAAAACATATGAAGAATGGTTGAAAAAATATTGGGAAGCAACAATACAATTATGTTATAAAGTTCTTGAAAAAGGAGGTAGAATTTGTTATATTTTATCGAATTATGGATCTGAAAATACAGGGGAATATTATGATATTGTAAAAGATACGACGAATATTACAAAAAAATATTTTAAATTAAAATCGATTCAGCCAATGTATAACAAAGATGTACATAATACAATGCATAAAGAAACGAACGAACAAATATTCATATTTACAAAACTCAGGTCAGGGAACCTACGGTTCCCCTGAAACCCCTCCCTTAAAAGAAAAAACTTGATGTTAACCGAATGATTAATATCAAATACATTATTAAAGGAGGGGGGGTCAGGGGGAACCGTAGGTTCCCCTGAATTACAAATAGTAAATTTCTAATTACAATATAAACAATGCATTTAAATTTTATTTTAATAGCTTTATTAATTTCACTATTATGGGGAGCTACACCAGTAGTAATAAAATCATTGACAAAGAAATTCGATATAACAACAATTATGTTCTTTCAAGGAACTTTATATTTTTTTTTTCTATTATGTTATGCATACAAGTATACAGATATAATTGGAAAAGATATACCGAAAATAAATCACATAGACCTATTCAAAATGTTTTTTGCTTCGGTAATAGGTGGTTTGATTGGTAATATAATGTATATTTACATATTGAATAAACACGAAAGTTACATAACAACTGCTTTAGTATCAGTTTCCCCTTTTTTTACATTAATATTAGCATATTATTTTACAAAGGAAAATATTACATTATATGGTGTATTAGGAGTAATATTTATTGTTTTCGGAATAATGTTAATAGCGTATAATGAAACTTGCGAACCACTTTCCCTTTTGAATCATGAATGGATGCGAGAACCTTTAATACCAATGAATCACGTATTTCCTTAAGTCAGGGTCAGGGGACCTACGTTACGTTCCGACCCCCCTGACCCCCCTCCTTTACACCTTTTCTCATTTAAAACGCCCATTTTATATTATAATTAAATAAATTGTAATATAAAAATATTACAATTAATTAATTAATATGTCATCTTGTAACGGAAATGGCGAATGTTTAATTCAATGTGATTGTGAATGTTATAATGAAGAAACTGACGAATATAATGAAGTATGTACTTGTGGTCATAGAGACCATAATGGTTATTGTCCGTCAAACTGTTGTGTTTTAGTTGAATGTAGAAATTATAAATATTGTAATGTAAAATACCCAAAACGGGTATTACTTTGTCATAATGGTATGTGTGTAAATTGTGCTATTCAAATGGGAAAACATACTTTTACAAATCAATTAGAAGACTGTTGTGTGTGTTTAGAAAATAAATTAATATTAATTTTAAAATGTAATCATAGAGTTTGTAATGATTGTTGGTATAAAATTACAGAATTTAGTAATAACGATAGTAACCCATTATGCCCTTTATGTCGCAATATAAATGACTGGAGTGAATAATAAACAATTTAATTAAGAAAAGGTGTAATAGTATTATTTATATTGTATTTGATATTGATCTTTTGGTTAATATTAAGTTTTAACAAGTTATTTTATTTAAGGGAGGGGTTTCAGGGGAAACGTAGGTTCCCTGAGTTTAAGGGGGACCTTGGTCCCCCTTCCAGCTTCCAAAAGAACAATGACGCCCATAATCTCCAAAACAATCTTTTTTATATTCTCCAGAAGGTTCCAATAATAAAATATTTTCGCGATCCGGATAACTCCAATAAGCACGAGTAACCAATTCAGGACCCGTAGTAAAATAAACGTAAACATGTTCTTTAGGGTCAGTATGTGTAGATTGTGCGGATTCGATTTCTTCATCAGTAATGTCAGGATCAACAATAAGATTTATAATATGTAATAAAAAAGGATGTTTAGGAGGTGCATAGAAAGCATAATTTCCCAATAAAATATCATTTTTTTCTACTCCCTTTGTTTCTATTGGAAATATACATTTTGTTCTGTCAAGTGTATCGAAAGATGAATGAATATCCATATCTAAATCTAAATATAACCCTCCTTGATAATAGATTATTAAATAACGAAAAAAATCGATTTTCTGAATATTATATTTAAAATTTAAAAATATTTCATAGTATTGTGGGAAATATTGTTTTACAAATATATTAATTTCTTTATCTGTAAAAAAAATGTTATTTACGTTTTGATTATGAGAACGCATTTTCATAATTAAATTATACATATGTTGTGGTATTTCTAACGATTTCCAAGTTTGAATAACAGTAAGAGACATAATATATGTAAAAATAGTAAAATATTTTTATATCCATTCTAATTTTTCATTTATTATTTGGATAGAACGATTTTCCATTCTAGTAGTTCCATTTTTTGCAATAAATTCAATAATCATATTTAATTTAATATTATCTAATGGTTTTGTAATAATAAAATCCACACCGCTTTTTATAAAATTCTCTTTTTCTTGTTTATCTTCTTCTCCTGTAAATCCTATTATTAAATTGTTATAAGACAAAGAACGTAATTCTTTTGCAACCATTACACCATCCATAATAGGCATATATTTATCTAAAAATACTATATTAATATTTTTTACTTCATCTAATATTACTTGTATTGCATCATTACCATCTATTGCAGTATAAATATAATTAAATATATCAAAATGTTTTAATAATTTATATAATATTTTACGATTTAGAATACTATCGTCTACTATTAATACATTATATTTAATATTATCACTATCAATAATTTTTAGTTTTTCACTATCAATAATTTTTAGTTTTTCACTAACATTAATCATATTTTTACTCATAATTTTTATATTTTTTATTTCATTATTATCTATAATTAAATATTTATTAATTAAAGAATTATCTTCACATACATCAAATGTAAGCTTAATAATAAATTCATTACCTATAGGTTCAATAAAATTATGGTCTATATTTCCACCATGAAGTTCTATAATACTTTTACAAATATACAGTCCTAAACCAGAACCACTTGTAGAATTAAAAGTTTCAAATAAATGTTCTTTGATATGCGGTAAAATATGGTCGTTGTTATCTCGAATATAAATAAATAATATTTGTTTATTTATAATTTTTGAGTGATTTAAACGTTTTACTATTGAAATAGAAGATGATTTATTTTTTTTGGGTGGTTGAGGTGTATGTGTAATCTCTTTTTTAATTTCAATTATAATTATTGATTCTCGAGTTAAATTACGATATTTTATTGCATTTTTTAATATGTTTATTATACAGTGTTTAATATTATATCTATCCCCATAATTCCATTCGTTTACATCTTTATCAATATTATAATTAAATAATACATTTGCTTCTTTAATATTATATTGAAGAAGAACTTTAACTTTTTCAAGCATTTTAATTAATGAAAAAGGTTCAAATTTATTTAATTCGATATTTCCATCTTGAATAACTGCAAATTTAGTAAAAATATTTTCCATAAATTCAATACTTTGTTTTAAATCTTTTATTGTATCATTAATATCGGTATTATTACATTCTAATAAATTTATTCCCATTGATATTGTTGATAATGGAGTTCGTAATTCATGAATAAACATTTTAAGATAAATATTTAAATCGATACTTATTTTATTCGTTTGTTTAAATTGAATTGTTAGTTCTTCTGTATTTTGTTCATAATCATATTTACTAACTTCTATTTCTGAGTTTAATTCTTTATTAGAATATTTTTTTGAATTATGAAAAGATGTATCTAAATTTTCAGTAATAATAAATTTTGATAATACTTTTTCTAATTTATTTTTTACTATATTCATAATAATATTATATAAATTATAATTATAATATTTTTATTTACAAATATTATAATTATAATAACAAAAATGAGTAAAATTGAATATTTTTTTTGAGAAATATAAATACGACAAATATATTAAATAATACATCAACGCTGATAATATGTGGCGACAAATGACAGAATTTGACTTGAATAAAGTACATGAAATATCTTTGGCACAATGGGGAACTTATTATTATAAATCAAAAGAAGTATTTTTGGATAAAATGAAATATTATCCAGAGGGTTGTTTAGTATACGAACAAAATAATCATATTAAAGGATATTTAATTTATTATCCTTGGAACGATAAAAAAATACCTAAATTAAATAAAAAAATAAATAGAACCAAAAATATAAAAATTAATTGTTATTATATTTGTGATATTGTATTGGTTCCAGAATTAAGAGGATTTAAAATAGGATTGAATATAATAAATAAAATAATTGAAGAACAACAAAATGTTTGTATGGTTGCACCGGTAACAACACAATATTATTGGAAAAGACATTTTGGATTTGAAAAGACAGGTATAAAATGTGATTATGGATTGCATTTACTCAGGTCAGGGTCAGGGAACCTACGGTTCCCCTGAAACCCCCTCCTTTACTAATATTATTTATATTGTATTTGATATTAATCATTCGGTTAACATCAAGTTTTTTCTTTTAAAGGAGGGGGGTTCAGGGGGAACCTATGGTTCCCCCGAGCATCGCATCAATAATCTCAGAAGGATATTTCATATCCTTCATTACCCGTATAGCCCCTTTAATTTTGGATATACCTTTTTTAATTTTATAAGTATAATGAAATTCCCCATTTTCGAGAACTTGTACGTCCATTTTATAATTTTGGACGTTTTCTGATTTTAAGAATTTTTTACATATTTTAATATAATGTGTTGTCAATATGAAATCTACGTTCTCAAACTTACCCAAATATTTTAAGAACGCATAACCAGCACGACATGCTTCTTCAGGATTTGTACCAGAATATAATTCATCGAATATACAGAAATGACGATATTTGGATTTATCATTATATTTAGATACAATATCAATAATTTCTTTACAACGTCTAGATTCTGCTTGGAAAAGGCTATCGCGTCCAGAAGTATCTGGAATATTCAAATAAGAATGAATATGAGAATAAGGTGAGAGAACTCCTGAAGAATAAAAACCACATCCGAGTTGTTGAGTAAAAATAATATTTAATGCGGTGGTTTTTAAAATGGTTGTTTTTCCCGACTTATTCGGAGACGATATAATCATATTTTTTTTAAAAGAGCAATCATTTTTAACGGGATTTTCATCCATCAATGGTGGATAATATTGATCTTTAAAAGAGCATTTTTCTTCATTGGAAAAATTTGAAATAGACACGCGTCCAGATACCAAATTTTCATGTACTCCAAATAAATTATCCAAATATCCTTGAAATCCTACAGAATATCGAATAGAGTTCTCATATTGTAGGTTTGAATTTAATTTATAAAAAATTTTAAGATAATACCCGAGTTCATTGAATTTCGACAAAGTAAATCGAAAAGGATAAACCGGTTTCAAATCTTCATGTATACATTCTAATACATGACAATGTTCTCGAACGATATTATAAAAGGGTTTGTATGTATTTACATTCTCAATTATATTTAAAAAATCCGACATTTTATTTATAGAATTTTCAATATAATATTTCAAATCCATTAAATGTTCGTTAATTTTAATAATATTCCTATAAAAACGATGACAAATTGATATATTTTGATATATTTGAATTCCGTAAAAAGCAAATGTCATAATTAAATAAGCGACTTTATCCCAACTAAGTGATGTCATTGATATCAATGCTTTTCCTAGAAAATGATTTTTGGCAACTGATTTGAGAACTTCTAAATAAATAGTGAAATTTATAGGAATCCTTTGTATTTTTAGAATAATAAAGGGTAAAATTATAAAAATAAGAGGTAATAATAAACTTATTAAGGGGGATATCACATTTGCCATTGTTAAACATTGTAGAAAAGAAGAAGACTCATTGAGATGTAACAAAAAGTTCCATTCCATATAACCATATTTCTCTAGAAAAGAAGAATCTTCTTTAATATCATTCCATATTTCCATGATTTTATCATATTTAGGTTCTCCAATAGTATTTTCATTTCTATATTTGTTTTTAATATTTTGAATATTATAGAGAACATTCTGAGAATCCTTTAAAAATGGGATATTCGTAGTATATTGATTCGACCAAGCTGGTATCATATTACGTCCAAATTCATTAGAAGGCTGAAAAAGGTTTTCATAAACAGAAAATTCAGTATCTGGTCTTAACAATTCCAGATCACTAGAAACAATAGGCGATAATGGATGTATTTCTTTTGGATCTAAATAAGTAATTGGAAGATGAAAATTAGTAGAAATAAATTTATTTTTTGTCTTTGGATCACTATTATTATTTGATAAATCATTTGTATTGATATTCTTCTGTATTAATTTATCTAAACCATATTGTTTTAATCTTTCAGGAGGTATTTGATTTAATAAATATTCTTGTAGTTGAAACATTATACTAGATGTATTGATAATAATACAATAAATCTAGCGAGTATTTTTACAAAGTATTTCTTCTTTTTTTTGTTTTTTTAGAATTGGTATTACTATTACTTTTTTTATTTGATATCGATCTTTTTTTAGCCCATTTACTTTTTGAATTTCTAGAATGAATTTTTTGTCTATTTGATTGTCTTGATTGTCTTGAATTTAATAAATAAATAATTGTTCTAGCTGAATTAGAAGGAGATGGTGTGTGTGTATTCATAGGAATGTCTATATTTTGGGTAGGAATTTCTATAATTTTATCTAATTTATCACATCTTCCAAGAAATAATTTTAAATCAAGTAAATGTTTATTTATAAGTTCAAACTGAGATTGTATTTCATTTTGAGATTTTATTTTGGGTTCTTTAGAATTAAAATTATATAAATCTTTATTTATATTTTTAAACATTTTTACATTATTAAACCAAAAAAACATCTTTTCTTCAATATTTAATCTTAAATATCTATTATTATATTCTAATTCTGAATTTTCATAAAATTTTTCAATTATTTTTTCATATTTATTTTTATTTTCTATAATTAATTCTACTTGTTTTTTTATTTCTAATTTTTTATCAGGGTCCATTTTTTGTTTACTAATATATTCTTTATATTTTTCATAACATTCTTCTAAAGATATATTATTTTTTGATTCCATAAAAATCCACTAATATAATATTATTAGATTTTTTATAGGTATATATGATGAAAAAATTATATTTGATTTAAAATCAAACATTTTTTCTAGATGAATTAATTTTACTAGTTTTTAAACGAGGTTTTTTGTTTTTTATTTTTTTTGATTTATTAACATTTATTACAATACTACCCCCTTCAAGTTTTTCTTCGAGATTTTTAAATTTTGACATTAATTCAATACATTTATTTAATTTTTCTTCAATATTCCTTAGATATTTATTTAATGAATTTGTTTTTTCTGAAATATCATTTTTTTTAATATTATTTTTAATAATATCTATTTTACATTCATGTAAATGTATTAACATTTTTAATGTTGTATCAATTTGTAATATGATAATTTTTTTTGCATTATTATTTTTTTCTTTTATTAATTTTAAAATGTATTCATCTTCTTGTTCTCCGCTATTTAACCAAATATAGACTGTTTTTTTTTCATGTATAAGTTCTTGATATAAATCTGAAAAATGTTTGTCTTGATTAAGAATATCAAATATTTCTTCATATATGTCTAATATCTTTTCATCATCATTTTCATCAAAAAAATATAATTTATAACTTTCTTTATCAAATAATATTTCTTTACTAACCCCTTTAAAACATGGATCATAAAAATCTTTTTCTTTATTTATGTTTATTGTTCTTGTACTCATAATTTATAATAATATAATATAATAATATAATAACAAATTTTTATACAAAAACCTTTTTTCCTGTATGAAATCCAATAAAAGCAACAGTGCTTCCTAATAACGCACCACCGAATAATTGTTCTATTGTATGTTTTTTGAATACATATCTCTGATAAAGAGTAATCGCACACATAGAAAGTTCAAAAATAAGAAGAGGAATCGATTTTTTAACGAGCCATAAAAACATTGTCGAATAAAATACTAAACCACTGTGTCCTGATGGCATACCATAAGATTTACTATAATCACCACCGTCATAGTATTTACTATCTGAAAATCCTATTGGACGAGGTTGTTTTATTAGATTTTTCATGAATCCAATCAAATAATAATCGACTAAAAAAAACAATAAATATAAACCTAAATATTTTTTTTGATCTAATAAAATAATACTATTGAATAGTAATAAAATTTCAGGATTTCTATATCCAATTTCATCTATAATTGTCATTTGCATTTTTATATAATATATTATTATAATTAATAATACATTATTATCTTTATTATGGTAAGGAAATATTATTTACAGTTTTCGAATATTACTATTTACACAATTTGTATTTCTTATATGAAACATTTCTCTAGAAATTACTTCTTCAAGTGATTTTCCATTTACTCTATCTATCAATACAATTTCCAACCCATTTATACCATATTTGCTGAAAAGTTTACATGCTGTTGTTGTAGAACTAGCACAACCATATTTAACTTTTCGTTTACACCCTTGAATATTTAAATCCGGACAACTTTATGTTGTTTCAAATTTAGTTTTTCAAAGTTGGGTCTTTTCATTCCCGTGTAAATTTTGATTATAGCCACTCTTGAAAATGGCTTGAAAAGTTCCTCTACATAAATAAACCGGTCGTGCGATTGATTTCACCGAATTTTCTGCTATTTTGTAGATATTTTTTGCTCCGTTACAATCTCTGTTCCAAAAGCCATTACAGGATTTACACCTTAAAAGCCCCCAGCACATTTGTTGATTGTTTCGGTATGGTTTGGGATTTTCCACCATTAAAAAATTCTTACATTCGCCTCCATTACATTGCGAACATTTACAACTGCTACGGAATTCATCTACTAAATAGGTTTTATAGCCATATTTCCGAAACAAACTACGCATTCCTTTGCCTTTGGTTGGTTCTTTGTATTTCATTTGTTGACGTTGTTCCCAGTCACCAAAAGCAATGATGACAGTTTCCGGTGTTCCAAATTTCTTTTGGAAATTCAGTATCATTCGTTGTTCGCTTCGCTTGGTATTCAAATACCCATTTAATTTGAGTTTTCTGAACAAATATTTCTCATAAAAATCAAACAATATATGATTTATTTCATTCTTTTTTTTTACATATGATTTGAATTCGTCTATATTCAATGATTTTTTATTGTAATTAGATAAATCGGTTTCATATTCTATCACAGTTCGGTCATTGATGATGGTACGACGAAATTCCAATATTAATTTAGAAAATTTTTTGCTTTTGGTTTCTTTGCGTCGTTGGTCTTGAGAATAACGAAATTTGTTCGCATCTTTCTCATTTCCATCCACGCAATAAATCAAATCACTTTTTCCCATATCTACTGCTACAATTTTCTTGGATTGTAATTCTGAATAATCATTCAATTCATCCAAATACTGTTCTTTTTCTTTGAACTTATTGTTGGGTAGATGTTTTCCAATAAATTCATTACGAATGAACAAAATCGTCGCACTTACTCCATCGGTCTCAATCATATGATGGAAAGTATAATTCGGTTTATGAAAACATTGCCTGTCGGTGCGAAAGAAAAACTTCCAAATATTGTTTTCTTGTTTCTTTAAGTTGCCTTTGGTGGTATATTCGGTTTTTATACCTTGTTTCTTAGTAAAAAGTAACAATACAATTGTGGTTGTATCCAATCGTATGTGTTTGGGAATGATTTCACTGCGTAAAGGAAATACACTACTAATTTTGTGTTGTTCTTGTTCTATTTGTTTCATAATAAACAACATACAAGGAAAATAATCTTGCGGGTGACATTGAATATCGTAATAGATGCTTTTCTTTTCAAATTTAGATTTTACCGGCATTATTTTTTTTTTCTGTTCAGTTATCCAAGAATGGTAGGAAGAGTGAGAAGTAAAGTCGGTCGTTTCTACATTCAAAATATCGTTTTTAATTTTGCGCAATTCGCTTCCTAATTTTCGTAATTTGGATTCTTTCTCTTTTTGTGTTAGATGAACTTTGGCTTTAATTTTCTGGGTTAATAATCGTTTTTTCCACATTACATTCACATAGCGTTCTACATATTCCACAAAATGCGATTTGATGTTGTTTTCATAGACAGTCAAAATAGTAACTTTTAGGTAATCTAATACCGTATTTAAGTTAGTGTAATCCAATTGGTCGTTTTGTGTAAGTGGAAAATAATGTTCTAGATAAAATGCTTTCAATATGGTTTTTAATTCTACAGTCGCATCACTTGGCGGTCGCCCAGTGGTAGTTTCTTTACATACAACTTTCATACAGGTTTGGATAAACTTGTTGTCAATTACAGGTAATGTTTGGTGTGTTTCGTAGTATTCCAATAAATATAGTTTCATAAACATTAGGGTATGAATAACAATCTGGTGACATTTGCGAACGGCATTGTTTATTTTTGGTAAATGTATTTCGGGATGTTTCAGAATGTGTTTTATAGGTACTTTGACTGTTTTGTAGAAGTCAAAATCAAAAGCGGGTTTGTCAGGTGGTTTGGGCGGAACTTCCTTTTTGGGTCGTCCCATCCTATAATATACCTAAAGGTTTTATTATACAGAATTTAACGAAAATTTCTTTAAGTTCTTTTTATTAAATAATATAAATAAAAAATTACAATATCATAAAATGAATGATGATATGGTCATAAAAGAAACAAATATTTGGGGTGATTACCATAATATCAGAAATGTGAATAAACGAGTTAGGTTGATTAAAAAAAAAGAAATACTTCAAAAATATCCATTCATAGACCATTATAAAATATATGCGTATAAACCAAAAAATCAACGAGGTCCGGCGAAAGAAGAACAAACATTTATTATTAATTATGCTTATAATTATGATATATTTGCGGATGAGGAAAAGTTTATAAGTGACGTAAATGAAATTGGTTTATCATTCTTCAAAGAAAAATGTATATATAACGATAAAGACGCATATAAAATTATTATTTATGAACCATTATGTCCAATTGATTTGATAAAATTAAAATAATATAGAATAATATATATAATATAGAATAAACATTATTATTTACAACTATAATGTTTATTTTGGATACTCATATACATAAATTGAGATTTCGCATTGATACCGATGCTCCGATTGATTTTATGAGTAGATGGAAAAAACTCAAATATGACTGTGATAATGGTGATAATAATTATATTGTAGAAAAAATGAAAACATATTGTAAAATGGTATCAAATAAAACAATTCCTTATTTACAACGAACAGAGGGTGGATTCGGTGGAAATGACAATATTATGAACAAACAAATACGATTCAGAATATGTTGGTGTAATAGTAATAATTCTCAAATATCTGATAATGATATACTACTTGACCAAGTAAATAATACCGAAACCGAAAAATGGACGTATGATGAATTAGATGATATCATTCGTGCTTTAACAAAAACTTTCAATTACTTTGTTGAAAGTGAATGTGTCAATGGTGTGATTGAAATATCAAATAAAAAGTCAATGAGCGACGATTATTTAGATAGTGATGATGAATCTGGTTGAGGAGTAAAAAAATATTTCACTGTGCGAATATACTCCCCATCTTGTGTAAAATGAAATTCTTTTTTGGTAATATTATAGGTAGATTTCAATAAATATTTAATAATCAAAAAATATGGTCGTTTGAATTTATGAGGTTCGCAAATTGCCGGCATTTCATAAAAGGTAAAAAAAGTGCGTATTTCTGGTATTAAATTCATAATTTTTTGTTGTAATTCTTTGTTGTTGTCCAAATAATACAAAATAAATGGATTATTATGTTCCAAGTCCAATATAGTGAGTAATTTATTGACAATTTCTTCTTGTTCTTGCTTGTATAACTCACTTTTAAGTCGCATTGTATATATTTTTACTATAACATATACAATTTAATCTTTATATTTTTTCGGATTACATTTACGTGTAGATGGTTTTCTTGAATATTCCAAATCCTTTTTCCTATCATACGCATCTTTGAAATAGTTTGTGTAATTATGAGGTTTTATTTTGTGGATAGCACTTTGAACATTCTGTTTCAACTGCTGAAAATCATTCACATTACGATACTTCTTCAAGTAATATTTTAGTTGATTTTTGTATTTTCCAAATACATTCTTTTCTAAAAATGCCAACAATCGTTCTTTGGTTGTCCCACCCTTTTCATAAAGTTCATATCCAATCCGTTGGGAATTACTAATCGCAACTAACAATGTAAATTTTTTAAATACAAAATTTTTATTGGTTTTGATGACACATCGTTTTCCAATGAAACACCTACTATAGGATGGCATCAATAACGCACCTACACTGGTTTCATCTAAGGATATTATTTTATCTATTGGATACTGTTTTACTTTACGATAAAAATTTTTTAATTCTTCCTCTTTATCGGTAGGAATCTTTCGTCGTTCGCTTGGAAAATGTTCGTGGCGGGTTCGCTTACGAGTTCGGTTATGGTTACGCATAATTCTACCTAAATGTTGAGGTGAAACATCAAATTCTTTATGTTTTTCTTTCAGTAACATTGATAATTCATTCATTGTATATTGTTCGTTCTTATCCAATATATACAATGCGGTTTTAACTTGGTCTTTCTTTATTTTGTATGAAATTGCTGGTCTGTTTTTTCTTGTGAGGTTTTTATGATTGTTTTTATATTTATGAACCCAGTCATTTAATGTGCTTTTATTACAATGAAATACATTACATACTTTTTTCATACTTTGGTTGTTTCTCAAATAGTATTGAAATACAGAAGTTTTGTAGTCCGGAGTTTTATGCGTCATATTCTATAATAAAATGAGAAAATCACTCATAAGTTGTCCGGATTTAAATGTTCAAGGGTGTATATGATTTTACATGTTCGTTCCACCTTTCATTCAAATCCGGTCTACAAGTATGTCCGATATAAACATCACCATCTATTATACCTCTTTTTGGTTGGATACGATAAATCTTTCCTTCTGAATAATTAACCATTCGCTAGATACATAATGAGGATTAATTTTATATTATTTACATTATTTATTTATGAAAGAGCAGGAGGTAATTCTTCGATAATTATTTTGTAATGGTTCTCTATTTTCCTCATACAAAAAATATCGCGTTTTGTAATGAGATTAATAGCCGTTCCTTTTCTACCATATCTACCAGATCTTCCAATACGATGTAAATAAGTACTCGTACATTTTGGAACATCAAAATTTACTACAAATTCTACTTGTTGCACGTCAATACCACGTGCGGTTACATCCGAAGATATCAATACACGAAATGTTCCACTACGAAAGCTTTTGAAAGCAACATCCCTCTCAAAACGATCCATTGAACTATGAATACAGCAACAAGAAAAACCTTCTTCTATCATTGCTTTATGTAAGTCAATAACCCGTTTAACACTATTACAGTAAACAATGCATTGAGAAACGCTAATCATAGAAAAAAGATCTTTCAATGTTTCATATTTTTTCTTATCATCTTCCAATGCAACATAATATTGTTTGATACAGGCTACAGACAAATCCTCTTTTTTAACAATAATTTTTATAGGATTAATCATAAATTTTTCTGTTAGAACTAATATTTCATCGGGTAAAGTAGCACTAAAAAGCGCTACTTGTATATTCAATGGAAACTTTTGAAATATGTTATAAATGTTCTCTTTAAATCCAGCAGAAAGCATTTCGTCTGCCTCATCTAAAACCAATAATTTCAAATTAGATGTTTGGAGATGTTTTCTATTAATCATATCATATATTCTACCAGTACATCCAATAACAATATGAGGAGTATTATTACGTAGTTCTGCAATATCGTCTTGAATAGATGTACCACCTAACATCGTTTTAACAAGGAGTCCCTCCATAAAGATAGCCAAACTAGTAATAACTCCATAAATTTGTTTTGCTAATTCGTGTGTAGGAACAATAATAATAACCTGAGTTTCCTTTTTAGATATATCGATAGATTGAAGAGCTCCTATAGAAAATGTTCCTGTTTTTCCACTACCAGATTGAGCTTGTGCTATAATATCGCGACCTTCAATAATAGGTAAAATCGCTTTTTTTTGGATTTCACTAGGTTTCTCGAAACCATAAGCATAAATACCGCGTAATAATTCAGTTTTAATATTATATTGATCCCATGTTTCTATCACTTTTATGTCATTTTCTTCTTCTTTACAAATAATGTTCTCCATAATCGAATAATATAATATATTACTATTGTTCTATACCAGTTATTGTTACATATTTTATTTTTTATCTTATTATTTATTTTATTTATCTTCTTCTTTTTCATTACGATAATATATTTACGCAAAACTATTTTAAATCATTTTATTAATATTGTGTAAATATATATAAATATAAATCATTATTATATTATTAGAGACATGCGTTATACAATTGATAATTATACGAGTATAGCATTTTCGGGTATAAATTATAAATTACCAGAAATTCAATTATCAATTATTGATAAATTAGTAAAAGAATTAGGTATTTCAACAACAAAAGTAATAGAAGATGAAAATGAAGAAAAACCGAGACAAACTCAACATAGTTTTTCAACAAAAAAATATGGTTCAAATTCATTATCTAGTTCTCGATATAAAAGTAAAATAGACGAACAATGGAAAGGTGTTCCAGAATTCAAAGTAACCAAGATAGAAAAATCTGAAGGTATAGACCAGATTATAAAAGATATACGTGTATGTTTGAATAAAATATCGAATAAAAATTATGATTCGCAAAAAGAAGCCATTTTTAATTTTATAAATAGTGTAAATAATTCGTATAAAAAAGAAAATATTGATAATAAAAAAACAAAGAAGGAAGAAAGTAATAATAAAGAAAATAACCTGAAGGATAATAAAATAAATCCTTTTGGATTACTAGAAGAAGATGAGGATGATGAGGAAGAACTACAAGTAACAAAAGAATGTTCTCTAGATTTGAAAAAAGTAGCCCAATCTATTTTCGATATTGCTAGTTCAAATAAATTTTATTCTGAACTATACGCGCAACTTTATCAAGAATTGATAGATAAATACGATTTTTTCAAAGAATATGTTATAAATTTGATAGATGATTATTATAAAAGTATGGATTTGATTGAATTAGTTGATTCGAATAAAGATTATGATAAATACTGTGAAAATAATAAACAAAATGATAAAAGAAAAGCATTGAGTACTTTTATAGTGAATTTAATGAAAAAAGGAGTTATTGAAAAAAAGAACGTATTAAATTTGATTATAAAATTGCAGGAAAAAATAATGGTATTCGTAGATACAGATAATAAAACGAATAATATAGATGAAATTACCGAAAATATTTATATTATGACAACCTTGATAAATTTGAAAGAATTAAATTGTAAAGAATATACTGATAAAATTGTTAAAAATATAGAAATATGTTCTAGTTATAAAGTAAAAGATCATAAAAGTATTTCAAATCGAGCCATATTCAAATATATGGATATTCTTGATTTCTTAAAAACAGCGTAAAGAGATAATAATATATTAGAATATATTATTATGGTAAAATCTAAAATAGAACCAGAAAATATAAATTATAATGAATCAAAGGAAATAGATGATGAAGATATAGATTATTCTGCTCCATTGTACGATTATAAATTATACGATTATAATATTGAAATCGGATTAGGAAAACAAAAATATACTTATTCCAAGTATGGTGTTGTATATTTTCCAATTTATTTAATTGTTAATGATGACATTGATTCTAAGATAGGTGTTTATGAAGTCAATGAAAAGGATATTATTCATATGTTAGATGATGAAGAAGATATAAAATTAAAAAGAAAAGGAATACTTTTTTTTGTTTCAAAAGATTATATTAAAAATAAATTGTTTGAAGAAAATGCATTACAAACAGATTTAGAAAAACAAAAAGAGGGAGAAAATAAAGGAGAAGATCGAGAACTAGAAGAAAAAAAGGAAGAAAATAAAGAAATTGAAAAAGAAGATGATGTAGCAAATTTATCTATTCCTCCAGAAAAGCTTTCAAAAACAAAAGAAGTTTCAGATGAAACATTAAAAGACGGTATTTTTCAAGAAAATAAATCAGTAACTATTCCACCTTTATTAGAAGAAGAAACCAAAGAACAATCGGACGAATTGAAAAAACGGTATCAACAATCTTCTAGAAACAATTGGTTAGAAAATTTTCGTAGAAATAATAATTATAAAATAGTAGATAACGAAGGTGGTGGTGACTGTTTTTTCGCAGTTGTAAGAGATGCTTTCCATCAAATAGGAAAAGACACAACTGTAGAAAAATTACGCGCATTATTATCAAAAGAAGCAACTGAAGAAGTTTTTACGAATTCACGTATGTTCTATACGAGTGCATTAGCTGAAGTCCAAGAAAATGATAAAGAAATGAAACAAATTAAAAAAACAATAGATCAGATAAAACGTCGTATAGAAAAAGTAAAGGAAAAACAAGATCAATTAGAATTACTTAACAATACAAAAGAATTATTAGCTAGACATAACCGTTTAAAAACAGAGAAAAAATTATCTAATGATATGGTCCAAGAATTTTCTTATATGGAAGGTGTAGATACAATAGAAAAATTCAGAGAACTTATAATGACAAGCCGTTATTGGGCTGATACATGGGCTATATCAACATTAGAAAGACTTTTAAATGTTAAATTAATTGTATTATCCAAACAATCTTATGAAACAGGAGACCAAGATTCCGTTATGAACTGCGGACAATTGAATGATAAAGAATTAGAAGAAAAAGGAGAATTTCAACCTGATTTTTACATAATGACATCCTATACTGGAAATCATTATACTTTGGTTTCATATAAAGAAAAACGTATTTTCAAATATTCTGAAATACCATACGATATTAAAATAATGATTATTACAAAATGTTTGGAGAAAAATGCGGGTCCTTATTATCTAATAAAAGATTTTAAAAATTTAAAAAGAAAATTGGGGCTAGATGAGAATGAAGGAAAACCTGAAAAAAATGATGACGATTATTTGAATTCTGATTTGTATAATGATGAATCGGTACTTATGTTTTATAATAAATCAAATTCACAACCTAAAGCAGGAAAGGGATCGGGAGAACAAACAAATGATTTGATGAAATTTAATAATTTAAATAGTATTAAAGATTGGCGTAGAAAATTGGACGATGAATGGCAAATGCCAATAACGATTGATACAAATCGATGGAATTCAGTACAACACTATTTTATGGCTTCTCAATTCAAAAAAGGTTTTCCTGATTATTATTTAAAGTATTCTATTGATAGTAATAGTGAAATTTCGAATGATATTAAAAAAGCAACAGACGAATATAACAAAGTTATTAAAACAAAAAGGTCCACTTTAAAAGAAGGAACGATTATACCCGATCCTGATTTCTTTATGATTCGAGAGAATCCTACTAATGAAGTAGAACGATTCAAAGCATTGACAAGTAAATTTACCCAAAATTTGGAATTAAAACAGATGCTAATAGAAACAAAGGACGCAAAACTCGTTCATTTTCATCGTGGAAAAGAACCAGATCCTGACATTTTACTCATGAAATTACGTAATAGTTTTAAAGGCGTCCAATAATAATTTATTAAATCGACAATTGAATCAATAAATCTTCCTGTTCTTTATCAACAGATTTTTTTATATATTCTTGTGTTTTTTCATTAATTAATATAGGTTTTTTAAAATATTCTACTAAGTATGTTCCTTTGTACTTTGGAATTGTTTTATAATGATCCCACAATCGTTCCAAATTATATTTGGAACACAATCTTTCCAATGTCAATTCATAATTTTCTCGCATATTTTCATATCGTATTACTTGTACGTTCTCTACTAAAGTAGGAAGCGTTTCTAAAATAAAATTATTTTTGACTTTTCTTAATTCAAAAATATTTCGATATCTTTCTTTTGTAATAATATTTCGGTCTTCCATAAGTTCTTGCCATTTTACCGGTTCTAATTCATGAATACTATAAAATTCATTGTTTAAAAAATTATAGATGGATTTTTTGTTTTGAGGGGCTACATGATGTAATCTCTTAAAAAAACTATCTATCCATTCCACAGGATCTCTTGTAACATATATTACTAATGTCTGTTTCATCATTTCTGTATCAAATACTGAATTATCATGTCCGAAAAAATGTTTTCTACATGTAGGATAATATTCTAACTTGAAATTCCATTTAATAGCACATTCGATGAATGTAGTACCACTGCATCGTTCTCCGAGAATAGTAAAATATTTAAAAGGTTTATCGATTTGCATCTAAAACCTAAAATGAGTAATAATACATAAAAAAATATTTAATCTTTATGTATTTTTTATACGTATAAATAATAAAAATATTAAATCGTTTTTTTAACCTATTATAGACATTCTCAATGTTTTTATAAAAGCATCGTTTTTATTACAAATATTATTCTTTTTAAAAAACCAAGTCCTCGTTTCATTCATCAAAGAAACAAATAAATCATTATTATGATATTTTTTAATGAAATCTACAAAAATTTCGATATTAATCCTTAAAACATTTGAATCTGTTTTTTTGAAATCTAGAGAACCTTCATTTGTTTCAAAACACCATTCTAAAAATTCATTCGAATAAAATATTAATATATTTTTTATTATAAAATAGGATAGAATAGGTGTAGTTTCTTTAAATAAATTTCTATTATTATATCCTTCCTGATTTCTTTGAAATAAATTATTATATGTTAATCCAAAATGACAGAGAATTTTACTCGCTTGAAACATGGAGAACATTCTTTCCTTTTGTAGTAATTTCTCCGTTTTTTTAATAGCCTTATCGATAGGTTCTCCCTTTTTCAAAGAAAAATAGGAATACATCATAATATTTATTATTTCACCCCATAATTCACTATATGCTTCGTATAATCTTAGGTCAGTTTTAATGGGAAATATTTCTTCATATACTTTATTATCTATATCCGTACAATCAAATTCTGAAAAATCAAGACCAAAAGAATGAAATAATTCATGAATCAAGCATTTGAACCATTCTTCTTTTCTATACACATAAATTTCATTTCTTTTTATACAAGCAAAAGTGAATGCTGTATTTGCGTTTTTTTGTCCTATAGTACATGTTCCTACATTACATTCGTCTAATGTTTTTTTTATATCAGTAAGATATAAATATATAGTAAGATATTGAGAACATTCCTTTCTAGAATATATTTGTAAAAGATAAAGAATAATATAAATACGTTTTATTGCATTTTCAAACATTTTTTTATTTTGTCTTTCATTTTCATAAATCAGATATATTTTAATTTTTCTATTTAAAATAGAAAAGGTGAAAGTTCTTCCGGAAGAATTCATACTTTCTATATGTTTTTTCATCATTTGAGGACAATGATGATATTCCACACCTTTTGGAATATAATTTTCATCTAAAATATTTGAAATGATTTTCGCATTTTTGTATTCGTGTTCTCCTTTTTTTATATTTTCAAAGAGTCCCGATAAAAATCGTTTGGTTTTTTCAGAAAAACGGGATTCTTTAAAATTGGTAAAATGGGGGGAAATACATTTTTTCAAAAAGTCTTGTAATTCAATACTCATTCATAAAATAACCATCCAAAAAAAATTGAATAATATTTATATTGTTAAATAAATAAGAATATAAATTAAAATATAAAATATCAAAATGGGTATTCGATATTTAAATAGATTTTTAGAAGATAATTGTTTAAGAGATTCTATTAAAAAGACGCATTTGAGTAAATTGAAAAATAAAGTCATGGTTGTAGATACGAGTATTTATTTGTATAGATTTTTAAGTGAGAATCTTCTTATAGAAAATATGTATTCTTTCATATCCATTTTAAAAAAATATAAGATAAAACCCATTTTTATATTTGATGGAAAACCCCCATCTGAAAAAAAAGAATTATTACAACAAAGACGTGCAGAAAAGAAAAAAGCAGAAGAGAAATATATTGAACTAAATAATTTATTATTGAATCAAGATAATGAAGACAAAAAAAAAATCGTAAACGAAATGGAAAAATTAAAACGTACTTTTGTGAAAATAAACGATGAAGATGTAAAAAGAGTGAAAATACTAATGGATGCTTTTGGTGTAAATTATTATGATGCACCTGGAGAAGCAGATCAATTATGTGGATATTTAGTTAAAAAAAATAAAGCTTGGGGGTGTATAAGTGATGATACAGATATGTTTTTATACGGCTGTAATTATATTTTGAGAAATATTAATTTACTAAAGCATACATGTATATTATATGACAAAGTATCTATTTTAAAGGATTTGGAAATGTCTGAAAATATATTCTGTGAAATTATGATATTATCCGGAACAGATTATAATATTCATAGTAAAACATCTCTGAAAGAAACAATAAGATGGTATTATAAATATTTGGATTATTATTATAGATGTAAAAAGGATAATAAAATAATTCCAACTTTTTATACATGGTTAGTTCAAAATACAAAATATATAACCGATTATAATAATCTTTTGAAAATTTATCAAATATTTAATAATGATGATTTGAAAGAATGGGATAATATGGAAATACCGGACAAAAAAATGGATCTGTTGTTAATAAACGAAATAATGAAAAAATGCTAAGAAAAATGCTAAGAAAAATGCTAAGAAAAATGCTAGAAAATTGAATGTTTTTTTAATTAAATTATAAATGATATATTAACAAGTATTTAAAGCCAAATCATCAACATGTCATTCAAGTCAACTTCCAACAAACGTCCTTTTGTTAAGAACTGCAAGTTCTGTAAAGACGCAGGTAAGTCTTATGAGATTTATACCTCTCATTTTGTTCGTGAATCAACTGATCCAAACAGTAAGATTGTATGTCCTACAATTCTTGCTATGGAATGCAGATTCTGTTTTAAAAAAGGACATACCATTTCAAAGTGTGCCAAGTATGCAAATAGGGGAACTTCTGTTACTAATGCACCAATAAAAAAAAATAAAAATGAAGTAAATACAAATAATTATAAAAAAAATACATTTGATCTTTTATCTGATTTTGAAGATGAAGTTTCAGAAGTTTCTACACAGGTTTCTGTTGTCTCTGAGAACTCTTCAAATAATGGAAAAGTGTCTTATGCGGATATGTTAAAAAAAGAGCCTGTTGTAGATATTCAATATTCTAATACTCAAGAAAAAGTAATTAGTGAATTCAAATCCTTGTTTAAATGTAAACGTGTAATTACAAATTGGGCGGACGATTTTGACTCTGATGAAGAGTAAGTTCCTCATCACTTAAACTTAATCCTTTATAAAAATCTGTATATATTGTATTTTTTGTTTTTAAGGAGGATGTTTCAAGGGGGGAATTAATAAAATTTCGACTTTAGGTCGAATTTTTATTAATTCAGACATTTTCGTCACGCGACTTCGTCGCGTCTAGACAACGTCGAACCTTGGTTCCCCTGAGTTTTTATAGAAAAGAGAATGTAAATAAATTAAAATTATTAAAAAATGCTACAAAAAATATAAAAAATTGAACTATTTTTTTTATAAAAACTAAATAATATATTATAACAACGTCATACAACAATGTCTACTCAAGTATACGAACAAGTATTTTTAGTCAATAATATCCCTGAGATTGCAGGGATATTTGAAGTAAAGGATATGATTAAAAGGTACGTATTAACACATAATTGGCATATGGAAAAAGCTTACGAATTTGCAGAAAAATTCAAGTTTGTTAATGAAACAATTCGTAGAGCAATTTCAAGAAATAATTCAAACAGACAACATTCAGCTTCTATAGCAGATCAATTTTGGGAATTTGGATTTTATCTTGAAAATGAAGGTGAAAAAATATTTATTTACTCTTCAAATTGCTGTATTTGTGGTGAATATACAAGTTTTAAATATGATTCAAATATTCCTACTTGTGTTTGCAGTCATAATCTATATGGTTAATGGACTGTATTGATAATACCGATTATGAAGATTATGATAATCTTAATATTTATAATAATAACAATGATGCATAAACATGATAATAATTTATAAATATAAAAATTTCAAAACATAAATACAAAAATCTGTATATATTGTATTTTTTGTATTTTTTGTTTTTTACACATTTTAACATTTCAAACGCCGATTATCAAGTTTGGAAAACCCGATGAAACCATCATCTGTATTGGGGATTGGGAACAACGAAAACAAATAAAATTCAAAGAACCGACGATTGGTATTGGAATGCGAACCTTGTTTCGCAAGAGAGGATACCAAGTATATTTGGTATATGAGTTCAGAACATCATGTCGTTGTTCCAATTGTAATGGTGGAATATGTGAGAAATTTAAGGTGGGAAACCACCCAAATCCAAAAAAAGAGGAATTACGGTTGATTCATGGGCTACTTCGTTGTAAGAACGGTTGTGGGTTGTGGAACAGAGACCGTAACGGTGCCTCCAATATCTACAAGATTGCTTATCAAGCGATACATAAGTTAGAAAGACCAACTTATCTATGTAGAGAAACAAGTAATCATACTGCTTTACCTAGTAGTAAAAAACAAACTTTATGCGGGTATGCGAAGACCCAACCTTGAATCTCTTTATTTTGGGGCATTTTTGTCCCATTTTAAATCTTCAAGGGTGTAAATGTTAAAAAGATTTAAGAGGGGTAGTTTTCAGTAAGGTATCTAAAATAATTTGGTTCCATTAACTAAGAAAAAAACGCTAAAAAATTGAATGTTTTTTATACAAAAATATTAACAATATAATTATAACATCGTTATACAACAATTCTCAAAATGTCAGCACAATTTTTCGAACAAGTGTTTTTGGTGAATAATATTCCTGAAATCGCAGGAATATTTGAAGCCCAAGATATGATTAAAAGGTACGTATATACAGGGGAATGGTATATGGAGAAAGCTTTCGAATTTGCAGAAAGATTTAAATATGTGAATCATGCGATTCGTAGAGCCTATTCGAGAAACAATCCTATTTCTTGTTACATGTATATTCATTACGATGAAGATCCAGTGTTTAATGGACTGCATCAACAAGAATGGACGTTTGGTTATGATTCACTCAATAATACAGGTATTGATCTTTCTGATGGAACAGAGGAAACAATCCAGATAACTTCTTCGAATTGTTACTTGTGTGGGGAATATTTGCAAGGTTATAGTTTACAAGTACATAATATTCCTTATTGCAACTGTCAACATAATAATGAATTACCTGATTTCGAAGATTTTGTACCTCCCGTCCAAGATCTTGAAGCTCCTATTCAAGATGATTTGTACGTACAAGAATACCAGCAATATTGGCAAGATTATTGGTATCAGTACGAATTAGATTTAAATAATGATTTTACGAATGAGATTGATAATGAGATTGAGAATGATTATCATGACGACGAATATTATAATTTACATGGATATGAAAATATAAATTTAGTAAATGTAATTGAAGCAAATAATAATGTTATCAACAACATAAATAATATTATACATACCATTATTGACGACGAATAAAAAACTCAGGGGAACCAAGGTTCGACGTTGTCTAGACGCGACTTCGTCGCGTGACGACAATGTCCGAAATTTTATAATTCCTCCCCTGAAACCCCCTCCTTAAAAAACAAAAACAAAAAAAATATGTAAATATGTATATTTGTACTTTTTTTATGTATAATATTATAATGTTTTTGAATAAAAACTATTATAAGCATCAATCATTTTAAAAATAGGAGAATTCGTATTAAAAGTAAAAGAACTATAAAAACTATTTTTGGATATATCATTATTCATTACATTTTTTTTTATATTTACAATTTTTCTTCCAAAATTCGGATTCAAAATATAAAATTCACACATTTTTCTTTTTAATATATTTTTAGATAAATACCTTTTTTCCGAACCCTCAATATGATCTTGATATACAAAATATAAATAAAGATAAGGACGAAAAATATCTACTAATTCTTTTTTAGGAAACTCTTTATCTATGACAAATTTTAAACGACAAAAATCTAATAAATCTTTAATTTCCGAATAAAGATTATTCAGAGAAGCATTATTCAAATAATTACGAATAGATACCTCTCTTAAACTCTCTTGATTATCTATTATAAATTTTCGAATATTGAAATCTGATAAATAATATAATTCTATCCAATGAGGAATACTTAAAAACGCAAATTTTATATGGAAATAAATGTTATATAATTCTGTTTTTTTGAAAGGCATATTATTATATGGGTTTTTAGGTTCTTTCGGAGAAGAAAACAGATCCGTATTACTAGAGTTTGTGATTGCATTTTGAATAATATTAATTAAATCAGATAATACAAAAAAATATTTAGAATTATGATGATAGAGAACAATAGAATATTTACTATAAGGATCAATAATATCCATTCTAAGATCAGTATTCACTTTTTCTTTTGAAATTTTATGACGAACAATGTTTGCAAATTTCAACAATGATAAATACGTTCTCTGTGATTTGAAAAATATATCACAGAATTTATCTTTCGATTCTTTAGATAAAAAAATATTACTCGAATAATTATGAAAAAATTTATATTTATTTTTGACTTGTTTATAAATTATTTTATCCTGTAAAAATTCCATAGAACTTATTAAAAAATATATTTGAAATTTTAATGTTTTTGCATCATTATCATTGGATGTAGATAAAAATACATCCGACCAAAAATCGCTATTATAATCATTCGAAAATGTTTTATTATTATTAGGATAAAGTATATTTTTAAATTTTGAATGTATTTGTAAAATTTTGAAATAAGTTTTCATAATCACAGTATTAATGTATTAAATAATAAAAATTTTAAGTTTGTTATAAGTTATACATTTTATGTATAATTCTATAACAATAACTAGTAAAATTGAAATAATTTTAAATATAAAAATATTATAGTATTCAATTATAACAATGTTTACTCAAACTATTTTCCTCTCATTCATGGGTTTGGTTTTAAATACTCAAGGTTTTATTACAAATGATCCTTTGAAAAGAATAGCACTTTCTCGCGCATTTACAAAAACATTTGTAGAAACAATGGCTTTAAATGTAGTAGACCAATCCACTATTATCCACGAACTTACTTGTAATTGTCAAGATCATCCTTATTTAACTATTTACTTTGCAAGTTTTATTTGTTTTGGATATATGTTTGTCATAGATAAAAACAAGGATAAATTGCAAGATATAAAATATTATTCACATGTGAAAAAAACAATAAAACAAATTTTGTTAATAATGTTTTTGATATTCGGTAAGAATTTGGAAAATGCTATTTGATTTTTTGTGAAAAACAATAAAAAAAATGTTTTTATTGTTTTTTGTTTTATTCTAAATAATAGATGCAATATAACACCCTCTGAAATCTTCAATTCCAGTATGAGTCAATGATATTGTTACATCAATCCATATTGAACCACCCATTTTACTCCATCTATGACAAAATAACCAATCTTCTGAAAAATAGTGACCTTCTTCTACGCCACAATCAAAAAGTGCATAAGCAAATTCGTTTTCTTCTGGTTTTAAAAAAAATACATCATCTACATATTTTGTAGATGGAAATGCTTTAGACATTTTTTCAATAACATTGCGTTTAATCATCATAAATCCAGTAGCAAGGTGTTTTACTTTTGCAATATTTTTTTCAATACTCAATACTTTATCTATGTAATTTATATTATAATTAACCATATTAAATTGTATTGCGTTTTCATCAGTAATTGTATTTTTAAATTGTGAATTATTTTTTTTTTGAATCCATTTTTGTACTATATTTGGATTTTTATCTTCTAAATTTGCATTGTCCTTTAAAAGACTTTCCCAATTATATCTTTTCAAAGGATAAACACCACCTATTAAATTTTTATCTGATATCATCAGTTTTAATATATCTGTGGGATCCCATGTAATATCATTATCAATAAACATAATATGTGTCATTTTAGGATTATTCATTGCTTTTGCTACCAAATTATTTCTAGCACGTGAAACTAGACTATCGTTTCTACAAAATTCAACTATTAATTCTATTTCAAATTGTTTGAAAATTTCTATTGTATTCATTAAGCAATGTACGTAATTTACGTAACATATACTTCCAAAACAAGGTGTTAAAATATAAACTACCGGAGTATTTTTTGATAAATATTCTTTCAATAAAAAAGAAAATGATGTATTACTATTCATTAATTCTTTAGTATTTTTTGTATTTTCATTATTATCATTCACAATATCAAAATTTATATTATTTGACATTTGTATTATTAATTATATATTATCTATATTATTTACGGTAATAAATAATAAATATCATAAAATATATTTGTATAATACAAATATATAATTCAAAAAATGGATGATTTTATTACACCTTTTTTAATTTCAAACGCCGATTTTTACGACATAAAAATAAAAAGGATAATTGCGAATTTCACGCCTTAACATACTTATCTTCCCGAAGGAGTATCACAGCTAATTATGGTTTGTTGTTCTTCTTCCTTTCAAGAAAGTAAGAAACATTCAGGACGTTTTTTACCCGCCTTTTGTAATTTCAATAAATATAGAATGCCCCCCTCCTTTGATAATGTATTTGATATTAATCATTCGGTTAACATCAAGTTTTTTTAGTTGTTTTTTAAAGGGAGGGGGGTAGGGGAACCTACGGTTCCCTGAGTTTAAACAGAAACGGCAGCAACAGCACCAGCAACTACTGGAACTTCGGGTTTGATAAAGTGGTGCTTCATAAATCTTTGAAGATTGAAATAAGTAAGTTCATCTTCGGTGTTGATTTTAAGAAGCTGGGTAAGTTTGGCATCAGGATTGATTTTTCTGCCATTACTCTTATCTTGAAGACCATGAGTTTGGATATAAGAGTTGATTTCCTTACTTACTTCAGTGCGAGCCATTTCGGTACCAATATTCTTTCCAAGGAAAGCAGCTAGTTCATCACTAATGCGAGTAGGCTTGATGAAACCAGATGGCTTGCGGTTACCATTGTTTCTGCGCTTTTTTGAAGTAAGTTTTTGGGCGTTCTTCATTTCACGAGTAACGGCTTTTTCAAGGGTCTTGAAATCATTCTTGACAGTTGAGAAAAGACTAACAAGTTGTTGGAGTTTGGCATTGAACTCGTTCATTTTAACAGGAAGAAGAGTGGATGCATCAACAGGAGGAGGAACTTCAACTTGTTCGGTTGAAGCCGCAACAACGGGTGCAGCAGTTGATGCAACAACAGTTTCTGATTTTACTGCTTTCTTGGTAGCAGTTTTAGCGGGGGCGGCAGTTGAAACTACAGGAGTAGTAGTAGAAGAAGATACCTTTTCGGTGGAAGTCTTAGCAGCTCTAACCATTTTATATACTATTATACAATACTAATACGATTCTTTTTTAAGTTATTTAACGCAAATATATTATTTACTATTTAAACAGACGATTGTTCCTAAGGTTTTCTGAAATTCAAAAATAATCCGCAGAAAATTTATCATTATTTATTCTAAAAAATATTGAAATGTTTTTTGTATAGAAACTAAGTTAAAATGCCACAGATTCGTACAACCAAGGCATTGCAATTCTAGCACCAATTGATACAATAGTCAATGATGACAATGCATGAAATGCACCTATTTTTCTATATTCGTCATCAGAACCGCTATAAATAAGATTTTCAAATACAATCAAACATAATGTTTTTAATTCTTCCGTAGTCAAATTATTCATATTATTTCTAGCGTTATTATTGTTTAAATTGAAAAAAGGGGACAAGAAGGGACATATGTTATATCTTAAAGTTCTTGTTAAATCCCCTCTGTAATACCATATATCGTAAATAAATCTATAAAGAATAATATAATCTGTTCTCTCTAATGTATTAAACCAATTTGCTTGAGTATAATTTCCTAAGTAATCAAATTCAATAAACAAATTATTTATTCTTTGTGAAATAGTCATTGTTCGAATATTTCTTAATCTTAAAATTCGATTTTCTTGATCGTCTGTGAGAACCAATCCGTTTATTATTTGGGGATTATAATTTTGAAAAATATTGTTATTGTTATTGTTATTGTTATTGTTATTGTTATTATTGTTGTTTTGATAGGCATTTATGAAATTTTGTAAATTGCGTTGTTGTGAAACTCTGAAATCTTTTATAATAATTTTTTGATTTTCAATTTTAAAATCAGAGTAAATAATATAAGATAAATTATAAAGTTTTATTATATTTAAAACTATTTTATTATCTAAATCTTCTCGATTATAAGGATTACTCAATTTACTTTTATTACGTAAAACCTGTATTAAAGATGAAATATTAAATCCATAGATAAACCCTTTTTCATCTTTGTAAGAATAAAACATTTCATTTGGTATTTCATCCAATGGTTCCATAGATACAAAATCTGTATCATTTACACAAAGTTTTCTATTTTTAAATGCTGGACCTCTAAGTGCGATTGATCTTATAACTATATATCTTCTGTAATTGGATTGAATTTTTATAATGTTTTTTGTGTGATTGAAAAATATTTCGATTCTATCAACCAATACCTGTTTTGTTCCAGAGAATTTCAACGAATATTTTTTTGCTATATATTTTAATTCGTCTAATTTTAATTTCAAAAGGAAAACATTGTTCTTATAAAAGAATTTGTAATCTATTTTATCAATTTCTTTTGTTGATAACTCTTTTTTTTCCTTTTTTTCTTTCTTTTCAAAAATATTATTTGTATCATTTTCATTAAAAGGTTTTATGAAATTATTTAATTCACTCATTATGTATTATAATATATAATACATTTATATATTTTGCTTATTACTAATTTATTCTAAAAATTTCTTAGCGTTAGCTAAGACCTGCTAAGAAAATATATAAAAAATTGATTTAAAGAATATCTACTATAGTATATTATAATTCGTTGATTGTTATTATATTTTATTATCAAAATGTCAAAGCAAACTCCTATCGTCCTTACTGTTTCAGAATGGAATACTTCTGCTAATCGTTATATGCAACCTAAAGTGAACGAGCGTGGTGGTAAATCGATTACTATTATTAGTACTCAATCAAACCGCTCTCTTCATCTTTCAACACCGCTTATGATGACTTGGGGTATTTCGGATTTTGTGGATGAGAAGGGTGAATCTGATGGAAAATTCAGTATGTCATTGGTATTTCCTAATTCAGATTATTCGAATAAATCATGTGACGAATTTCTTACTAAATTGAAGGAATTTGAAAGTCAAATTTTGGATGATGCAGTAAAGAATAGCGAGGCTTGGTTTGGTGAAGAAATGTCTAGAGAAGTTGCTAAGCATACATTCTTCCCATTCTTGAAATATTCGAAAGATAAAAATACCAAAAAGATTGATTTAACAAAACCACCTACAATTCGTGCTAAAATTCCTAATTATAATAATAGATGGGCTGTTGAAATTTACGATACTAGTTCTAAATTGATCTTCCCTTGTGATAATGAAAATATGACTCCTATTGATTTTATTCCTAAGAAAAGTAATGTAGCTTGTGTATTACAATGTGGTGGACTTTGGTTTGGTGGAAAGGGATGGGGATTAACTTGGAAATTAGTTCAATGTGTTGTTAAACCTCAAGAAGTTGTCAGTGTTTATGGTCGTTGCCATATTCAACTTTCTAGTGATGAGTTGAGTATGATTGAAAAAGAACCTGTAAAAGTAGATGGTGATGATGAAGAAGAATTACCAACAAGTCAACCGGTTGTCATTTCTACTCAAGTAGAAGATAGTGATAATGAAGAAGACGTTAAAGTAGTTTCAGAGCCATCTGTCACTGTAGAACCACCTGTTACTGTAGAACCAGTACCAGTACCAGAAGTAGTTAAAGAAACTGTGGAAAATAGTGAAGAACCAACAGTTGTAAAAAAGAAGGTTGTAAAAAAGAAAGTTGTTACTTCCGCTACATAAAAATTAAATCTTAACAAAAATCATAAAATTAAATCTTAATAAAAATTTGTAAATATTGTATTTTTTATTTGAAAATAATATTTATACAAAGTACAAAACTTTGTATAAACAAAGAGTTAAAAATAAGATGTAATAATATAAAAGTAGTATAGTAATATGATTATAAAATTATTTTTTTTATTTATTCAAATTATAATAAACAGTGGCACTTTCCCAATAATTAATAAAATAAATAAAAATATAATGAAAAAATTCCTATTCAAAAAAAAATATTTCAAACCATTGATTGATACTACAAAAAATGTTATAACAATTTCTCCAGCTGGATACAGGGGGTTCTATGAATTCGGTGTCTGTAAATACATAAAGGAAAATTATAATTTAGATAATTATATATTCTCAGGCGCTTCAGCTGGTGCATGGAATTCTTTATTATTATGTTATAAAGGTGATTTGAAAGAAATGGAAAAAATAATTTTTGATGATACTGTTTATAATACTAGAACTTTATTAGAATTGGAGAACTCAGTAAAAAATAAAATTTTATCAGAATTTAAAACTGATGATTTTGATCTGAATAAACTTTATATTGGTGTTACTACAACAAATAAATGTAAAATAAATACTATTATTTATAGTGATTTTTTATCTTTAGAAGATGCCGTAAATTGTTGTGTAGCGAGTTCTCATATACCATTTGTTACAGGAGGTTATAAAAATATTTATAAAGACGCTTTATCTTTTGATGGTGGATTTAGTATAGATCCTTATATTGATACTAAGAATTTCGTCTTTAAAATTACACCGAATTTATGGAATAAAAAACCGATAGAAAAACGATCTTTATATTTTTTTAATATTTCAGATTATACAACAGTATTTTCTAGAGATTATTTTGATTTTAATATTATGATAGAAGATGGTTATAAAGATAGTGAAAAAAATAAAGATTATTTAGACGACGTTTTTCGATTTTGATTTTCTCGTTTTATTCTTTTTTGATTTTTTTTTAGATGTTTTACCACCTAATTTAATTTTTTTTGATTGTTTTCTACCTTTTTCTATACGTTCTTTATGTTTATTAAAATATTTATTTTCTTTTATATCTTTTAATAATTGTTCTTTTTTTTTATTTGAAAGTTGTGAAATTGAAAAAGGTATTGATTTACGTATTTCATCAATTCTGTCATTTAATGTTTTAAAATCTTTACTATATAATATTTTTTCTAAACTGTTTATTTTACCTTCTTCTTGTTTTGTTAATATTTTTTCATTCTCTACTGTTGAATTTTCAGGTATTGGTGATAATACCATTATATATTAAATAATTAAATTAATATATAAAGATGATAACAAAATACTAAATAAATGATTCCCAAAATATTCGTACAAACATCTAGAAAAAAACCCGAAAAATACATTGTAGATATGATTCGACAACGTTCTCCTAATTGGGAATATCAACATTATACAGACGATGAAATCATTACTTTTTTTGCAGAAAACCCTATAGATGAATTCCCAAATATTATTGCTAAATTTTATACATTGAATTATGGAGAACATCGCGCTGACTTGTTTCGCTACTATTTTTTGTATGTAAAAGGAGGGATTTATATGGATACAGATGCAATGATATATGACAATATTGATAATATTATAAAAACAGCGGATTTCATTACCGTAAATTCATCATATTTTCCAGGAACCGTTTTTCAAGGTTTTCTAGGTGCTACTCCTCGACATAATGTAATTTATAAAGCATTAAAAGATCTTTATAATACACCAATAGAAAACCTTCGTAATGAATTTCATTTGTTATGTAAAAATTTGTATGGCTTTATAAAGGAAGATAGAAATTCTAATATTTTATTATTAGAAGAAGTTTTTGGTAATGATTCAGAAGCCCATATAAAAAATAATGAAAATAAAACAGTATTAATACATTATCATATACAAAAGATTATACCTCACTCAGGGAACCTACGGTTCCCCTGAACCCCCCTCCCTTAAACTCAGGGGAACCAAGGTTCCCCCTGAAACCCCCCTCCTTTTATAATGTATTTGATATTAATGATTCGGTTAACATCAAGTTTTTTCTTTTAAGGGAGGGGTTTCAGGGGAACCGTAGGTTCCCTGAGGTTAACATCAAGTTTTTTCTTTTAAGGGAGGGGTTTCAGGGGAACCGTAGGTTCCCTGAGGTTAACATCAAGTTTTTTCTTTTAAGGGAGGGGTTTCAGGGGAACCGTAGGTTCCCTGAGGTTAAC
>Ga0214919_10000612_pt1 | contig 60362 bp, 61 predicted proteins | sample LL1503_MetaG_FD_177994 | JGI IMG/M metagenome (GOLD analysis project Ga0214919, IMG submission 177994) | Freshwater microbial communities from Lake Lanier, Atlanta, Georgia, United States - LL-1503 | ecosystem: Environmental > Aquatic > Freshwater > Lake | place: USA: Georgia | collected... | reverse complement strand
GGCAAAGCGCGGCCCTTGACCACGCTCAAGGCATATTCAAGGTAGGCACGTTGTGCATACGTGGCCAAATTCAAGGAGTCATCGGACTCGCTGTTTTGAAGGTCTAAGGTCGGTTGATCGTTCATGGTCTGTTCAATTTAAATCTGTACTTCAGATATCAACTTCAATGTCATCACCGTGCAACTCCATCAGTTCACGGCGCGCTGCAGCTTCGCCCTTGCCCATCAATTGGGTGATCAAACTTTCGGTTTGTGCAAAGTCCAAAGTGCCTAGTTGAACAGGCAGCAAGCGACGTGTGTCTGGATTCAGCGTGGTTTCCCACAACTGCTCTGCATTCATCTCACCCAGGCCTTTGAATCGGCTAATGCTCCATGCGCCTTCGCGCACGCCATCTTTGCGCAGCTTGTCCAAAATACTTTGCAATTCGCCATCGTCAAGTGCATACATTTTGGCCGCTGGTTTTTTGCCGCGTGCAGGCGCATCCACACGAAACAAGGGCGGACGCGCTACGTACACATTGCCGGTTTCAATGAGTTTGGGGAAGTGCCGGAAAAACAGCGTTAAGAGCAACACTTGAATGTGTGAGCCATCCACGTCGGCATCGCTCAAGATGCAAATCTTGCCATACCGCAAACCCGATAAATCGGGCGAGTCGTTGGGGCCATGCGGATCGACGCCAATGGCCACCGAGATGTCGTGAATTTCGTTATTGGCAAACAAGCGATCGCGATCAACTTCCCACGTGTTAAGTACCTTGCCGCGCAAAGGCAGAATGGCTTGACACTCTTTGTCGCGGCCCATCTTGGCACTGCCGCCCGCCGAGTCGCCCTCGACCAAAAACACTTCGTTGTGTGCAATGTCTTTGCTTTCGCAATCGGTGAGTTTGCCAGGCAATACGGCCACGCCTGAGCTCTTGCGCTTCTCCACTTTTTGGCCCGCCTTTTGGCGGTGCTGCGCCGCCTTGATGGCCAACTCCGCCAATTTCTTGCCGTATTCCACATGCTCGTTCAGCCACAACTCAAGACTGGGTCGCACAAAGCTAGAGACCAAACGAACTGCATCGCGCGAATTCAAACGCTCTTTGATTTGACCTTGGAATTGAGGGTCGAGTACCTTGGCGGACAACACAAAACTGGCGCGTGCAAAGACGTCTTCAGGCATCAGCTTGACACCCTTTGGCAGCAAGCTGTGAAGCTCAATGAAACTCTTGACCGCAGTGAACAAGCCTTCGCGCAGACCACTGTCGTGCGTGCCGCCTGCGGTGGTGGGAATGAGGTTGACATAGCTTTCGCGAACAGGCTGGCCGTCTTCCGTAAACGCCACCGCCCAACTGGCGCCTTCACCTTCTGCAAAGCTGTCGTGGTTGCTGTCTGCAAAGCCTTCATTTTCGAACAAAGGAATGACAGGATCGCCATTCAAAGTTTGCATGAGGTAATCGCGCAGTCCGGCCTTGTATTGCCAAGTTTGGGTCTCTTTGGTTTTTTCATTGAACAGGGTCACTGTGACGCCGGGCATGAGCACCGCTTTGCTTCGCAGCAAATGCGTGAGCTCGGTCATGGGCAAGACACTCGATTCAAAATACTTGGCATCGGGCCACACACGCACCGTGGTGCCTTGCTTGCGATCACCCTCTCCGGCTTTGCGGGTCACCAGTTGCTCAATCACATCGCCGCCAGAAAACGCCAACGCAGCCACTTGACCCTCACGGTAACTGGTGGCTTCCAAACGTTTTGCCAAGGCATTGGTGACGCTCACACCCACCCCATGTAAACCCCCTGAAAAACTGTAGGCACCGCCCTTGCCCTTGTCGAACTTGCCGCCCGCATGCAAGCGCGTGAACACCAGTTCAATGACTGGCGCTTTTTCTTCGGGATGCAATCCAAACGGAATGCCGCGGCCGTCGTCTTCAATGCTGACCGAGCCATCGGCATGCAAGGAGACTTTGATTTTTTTTCCATGGCCCGCCAATGCCTCGTCGGCCGCGTTGTCCAATACCTCTTGAATCACGTGCAAGGGGTTGTCGGTTCGGGTGTACATGCCCGGGCGTTGTTTGACGGGCTCTAAGCCTTTCAAGACGCGAATGGAGCCTTCGCCATATTCAGGAGATGGGTTTGAAGTCGAGGTAGATGTGGCCATGGGCGCAGATTGTAGTGTGAAAACAGTCAAAGTACTGGATAAATTTACAGTTAACCCATCTTGGGCCGCCACAATCGTGCATCATGCGGGTCAGGCCGCTTACCAGCGAATGAGATTCATCAGGAGTATTGACAGATGCATGGCACAGAAGCCCCATCCCTTTGGGTTCAGCGATGGTCGCACTTGGCCAAACCCCAAAGTCAGGTCTTGGACCTGGCTTGTGGCGCAGGCAGACACATGCAGTATTTGCAGGGCCTAGGTCACCATTGCACGGGGGTAGACCGCTCGGCCGAGGCCTTGGCGCAAGCCCTTACCTATGGGCGGGTGATCGAGGCTGACATAGAGAGCGGCCCCTGGCCCTTGAAACACCAGACCTTTGATGTCGTGGTGGTCACCAATTACTTGTGGCGCCCCTTAATGCCTCGCATTTTGGAATGCTTGGCCCCAGAAGGTCTTCTCATTTACGAGACCTTTGCGATAGGTCACGAAAAAATTGGCAAGCCTTCAAGGCCGGACTTTTTACTCAAACCCGGGGAACTGCTGCAAACATGCGCACCGCTTCGCGTCATTGCCTACGAAGATGGGTTCTGGGATTCACCTGCAAAATTTGTTCAGAGAATTGTGGCCGCTCACCAAGTCAATGACTTGGCGCGTCCGTTTTGCCTTAGCAGTCGTTAGAATGCTCATTTGTCGCTCTTTTCATTGGCCATGACGAAAACTTTTCAACCCATTACTGGCAGCACTCCTGCTTTGGTTACTCCCATGTTGGAGGACGGTTCTGTCGATTACGCCAGCCTGCGAAAACTGATCGATTGGCACATTGCAGAAGGCACAGATTGCATTTGCGTGGTGGGCACCACCGGCGAATCGCCCACTGTGAATGTGCAAGAACATCGCGAGATTATTCGTGTGTCAGTCGAGCAGGCGAAGGGCCGCGTGCCCATCATGGCCGGTTGTGGTGCCAACTCAACCGCTGAAGCCATCGAACTCGCAAAATTCGCTCAAAGTGTGGGCGCCGATTGCCAACTTCAGGTGGTCCCCTATTACAACAAGCCCACTCAAGAGGGTTTGTACCAACACTTCAAAGCGATTGCTGACGCGGTGCCAGATCTGCCCATCATTTTGTACAACGTCCCCGGACGCTCGGTAGCCGATATGCAGCACAACACGGTGCTTCGTCTGGCCCAAGTCCCAAGCATTGTGGGCATCAAAGAAGCTACTGGCAACATTGAACGTGCACAATGGTTGATTCGAGAACTGCCGAAAAAATTTGCAGTTTATTCAGGCGATGACCCAACGGCGGTTGCGCTCATGCTTTGCGGTGGCAAAGGCAACATCAGCGTGACTGCCAACATTGCACCTCGCCTGATGCACGAATTGTGTGTGGCAGCCATGGCGGGCCAAGTTCAAAAAGCCATGGAAATTCAATTCAAATTGATGCCTGTTCATCAAAAGTTATTTGTAGAAGCCAACCCCATTCCTGTCAAATGGGCCATGGCCAAAATGGGCTTGTGTGGCAGTACATTGCGACTGCCCATGACACCTCTCTCAAAATCTCAAGAGCCCGTGCTTGAGGCCGCATTGCGTGCCAGCGGACTCATTTAAGGACCCTCTCGTGAATCGATTTAAACGCTATAAGCACACTCTGAGTTCATTGGCCTGCGCGGCCTTGCTCTCTGGCCTTCTTTCAGCATGCTCCTCCCTAGAGGACAGTAAAGTGGATTACAAAAGTGCCAGCAAACAAGCCTCAACATTAGAAGTTCCCCCCGATCTGACTCAACTGCGCAGAGACTCTCGCTATCAAGTGTCAGGCGCCAACAGCGCTTTGGCCATCGTCAATTCAACGGCACCTGTTTCGGACCCTGCCTCAGACAAGGGCACCGCCACCAACGCATCAGGTGAAGCGCGAATTGTTCGCTCAGGCTCGCAGCGTTTCTTGGTGGTTACCCAGAATGCCAATGCCATCTGGGAACCTCTGCGCGAATTTTGGAAAGACAGCGGCTTTGTGCTCACAACGGATCAACCCGAACTAGGCATCATGGAAACCGACTGGGCTGAAAACAGAGCAAAACTGCCAAAAAACTTTATTCGCCAAACGCTTGGAAAACTTCTCGAATCAATTCAATCCTCGGGAGAACGCGATCGTTTTCGCACTCGGGTTGAGCGCACACCCAATGGCGTCGAGATCACCGTCACTCACCGGGGCTTGGCCGAGATTTACACCACCAGCCTCAAAGATGCTGTCATTTGGTCACCCCGACCCGCTGATCCTGAATTGGAGATTGAATTCTTGCGCAGGATGATGTTGCGCTTAGGTGGCGCTTCTGCGGCCAAGGCCAGCGTCGTTGAGAATTCGGCCACCTCCCCCCTATTAAGTTCTGGTGCCCCCTCTGGCTCACAAGCCGCAGACGTCAAAATGTCCCGCGTCAACAACCTGCCTGTGATTGAAATTCAAGATGGTTTTGATCGCGCATGGCGCCGTGTAGGGGTGGCCATCGATCGAACAGGCTTCACAGTCGAAGACCGTGATCGTGCCCAAGGCGTCTTCTTTGTTCGTTATGCGCCGCCTGGCGCCACAGAAAAAGAACCCGGATTTTTTGCGAAGCTTTTCACCAGCGAAAAGCCAACACCCACCCTGGCAAAATACCGAATTGCGGTTACCAGCAAGGGCGAGGTTTCCACTGTCGTCGTTCAGGCTCCTGACGGCATGCCTGACGCATCAAGCAACGCCGAGAAAATCGTCAAACTACTGGTTGACGAGATCAAGTAAATTGGAGAGCCTCAATTCAATTTGAGCTCATGTATTTCAATTGAAAGGGCGAAAAAAAACCCCGCAGAGCGGGGTTTTTCAAGGCTTCCCAAGAATTACTTCTTTGGAGCTTCAGCAGGTGCAGCTGGGGCAGCAGCAGGTGCGGCAGCAGGCGCAGCAGCATCAGCAGGCTTTGCGTCAGCAGCTGGAGCTGCAGGTGCTGCTGGTGCAGCAGCAGCTGGTGCTGGTGCAGGGGCAGCAGCTTCTTCTTTTTTACCGCAAGCAGCCAAAGCAGCAGCAGCGATCACAGCAGCCAAAACGAGGGACTTGTTCATGATTATTTTCCTTAAAGTTAGTGAAAAAACAATTTCCGGGAAATTGTCATCAGGGAATGGATCCTGTTGACAGAACAGCAAGCACTCGAGTTCCTACTGTTCAGCCTCGGATTATAGCGCCTTAACACTGACAGTGGCTTGTACTCCCCTCAGGTGGCTTGCCACCACCCCTCCTCCCACCATGCTTGAACCAGTTCTGCAGCTGTTTGGCTCAAATTTTTTGCAAATCTAGCCTCCAAAAACTTTTGATTGGCCAATTTTCTGAGCCATTTAGCGTCTTGCCCTGTGGCACGAAAACTCTCACCGTTGACAAACACATGTTGGGCATCAAACAGCATTTTGGTTCGCTGATCCAAGCGAATATCGCAGGGCCACTGATAGGTTTGAAGATCATCTTGATCAGGTGGGTCAAACCATACATTGGCCTTGGGCTCTGTCAAAGATTCGCCCAATAAACAATTTAACATTTGAGGATTTTTTAAAGCTTGCGCCACTGCCTGTTTTGCAAACTGCTGCAAGGACTTTGGAATGCCCGCATCTTGAATGGCAGCCCCTTGCTTAGGATCAGCGTAAATCACATCTTTCACTGTCCCGCACGCGTCTGCCATCTCCTCAGACAATCCTGTGAACAATTCGCTGGCTAACTCTGCACGTCGGGGCACTTTAAAACCCACAGAATAAGTCATGCATTCACCCAATGCAATGCCATCATGGGCATACCCGGGCGGAAGATAAAGCATATCGCCGGGATTCAATACAAATTCAGCTTCAGGCTTGAACTCTCTCAAAATTTTAAGGGGCACGTCCTCTTGCAGTTCGAATTTTTTCTGTCGGCCAATGCGCCATTTTCTTTGACCATGCGCTTGCAGTAAAAAAACGTCATAACTGTCAAAGTGGGGCCCCACACCGCCGCCATCGGAAGCGTAGCTGATCATTAGATCGTCCAGCCGCGCATCTGGAACAAAGCGAAATTGTTGCAGCAGTCCATGCACCCCCTCATGGTGCAAATCAACGCCTTGAATCAACACTGTCCATGCGGGCGTCTTGAAAGAAGGCAAATTTTGACGGCGCATGGGGCCTTTTTTCAAAGTCCATTTTTCGCCTTTCCGGACAATCAAGCGCGACTCCACCTCCTCGCTCTCAACCATGTCCATCAAGGCTCCACGTTCAATCAAGGCTTTCATCTGAGGGATGGCTTGGCGAATGAGCAGTGGCTTCTTCTGCCAGTGCCTTTTCATGAATTGCTCAGGCGACAAGCCACCCAAAAGGGCTAAAGGCGTTTTTTTTTGCATGGTGGGGTGGTTCAATTTGTTTTCAAAAATGCGACAATTCTGGAATGGATATTACTTCTCAATGTGTGGTCGAGTTGACCTGGACGCTCAAAGATACTTTGGGTGAGGTTTTGGACGAGCTTGACGAGCCCGTGGCATTTTTTCTCGGAGGGCATGATTTGCTGCCCAAAATTGAAGAGGCTCTCCAAGGCCATACCGTGGGCGCCAAAGTCGATTTACACCTCGAACCCGAAGATGCGTTTGGCGATTTCGATGAAAACTTGTTGTTTTTGGAGCCGAAGGCTTTGTTTCCCAAAGACATTCAGGAAGGCCTCACCATTGAGGGCACTGCCTTGCCTGCTGGCTGCAACCCCGATGCCCCTCGCAACGCGCTGTACACCATCACTGAAATATATCCGGAGCATGTGGTGCTGGACGGCAATCACCCTTTAGCAGGCATCGCCTTGCGACTCAGCCTCAAGGTGACCCACGTTCGATCAGCGAGCAATGAGGAACAAGAAGCAGGAACTTGCGGCACTGGTTTCTTCAAGATTGAGACAGACGGAGAACCGGATGCCTCTAGCGGCTTGCTGCATTGAATTCTAGATCTGGCGCTGACGCTGTTTAAGTTCAGTTTTTTCCAGTGGAGCCATAGCCACCCGCACCGCGAAGGCTAGGCGCTTCAAATTCAGTGACCACATTGAATGTCGCCTGGATCACAGGAACGATCACCATTTGAGCAATTCGCTCCATGGGCTGGATGGTGAAGGCCTCTTGGCTGCGATTCCAACAACTCACCATGAGCGGTCCTTGGTAATCGCTGTCAATCAAGCCTACCAAATTCCCCAAGACAATGCCGTGCTTGTGCCCCAAACCCGAGCGCGGTAAAAGCATGGCGGCATACCCTGGATCTTTCAAATAAACCGAGAGGCCTGTGGAAATAAGTTGCCATGCATTGGGCTGCAATACGATGGGCGCATCCAAGCAAGCCCTTAAATCCAAACCTGCACTGCCAGGCGTTGCGTAGGCTGGCAAATGGCCTGCCATGCGCGGGTCGAGAATTTTCAAATCAACATTCATGGTATTTTAAAAGTGAGGGGTGCCAAGTCGCTTGGCAATGTCTTCCACCAAATCATGCGCCAGCTGGGTTTTGGAATCTCGAGGCAGTTCTTTGGCGCCCTCAGCATCGACCAACAACAAAGCGTTGTCGTCTTGCCCGAAGGTGCTGGGCCCAATATTTCCAACCAATAAGGGCACGCCTTTGCGTGCTCGCTTGGCCGTCGCGTGTGCGAGCAAATCGTGACTCTCTGCTGCAAAGCCGACACAAAACAAATGACCTTTTTGAGCCCGACTAGACTGCGCAACAGTGGCCAAAATGTCTGGGTTTTCAACAAAGTGAAGCGTCGGCGTGACCCCTTGGCCATCTTTTTTGATTTTCTGATTTGCCGCGCTTTCTGGCCGCCAATCGGCAACCGCGGCGGCAGCAATGAAAACTGTGGCTTGAGAAACGGCATTCAGGACAGCCTCTTGCATTTGCAAAGCAGATCGCACATTCACTCGGTGAACGCCTCGGGGAGTTGTCAAACTCACGGGCCCAGATACCAAAGAAACCTGAGCACCTGCATGCTGTGCCGCCCGTGCGATGGCAAAACCCATCTTGCCACTGGACAAATTGGTTATCCCTCGAACAGGGTCAATGGCCTCGTAGGTTGGCCCTGCGGTGATCAAAACATGATGACCCTTGAGGCACTTGGGTGTCCAAAAGGACAACAACTCTTCCACAATTTCTTCCGCCTCCAACATGCGACCATCACCGGTTTCTCCGCAGGCCTGGTCTCCTTGGCCGACATCCAGAACATGCGCGCCATCGGCTTTCAGTTGCGCCACGTTTCGCTGGGTTGCGGGATGGGCCCACATTTCGCGGTTCATGGCCGGCGCCAAAATCAGAGGCACGGTTTGAATCGGTCTGGCAAGGCACATCAAACTGAGCAGTTCATCGGCTTTGCCATGGATCAACTTGGCCATGAAATCGGCGCTGGCGGGTGCTATCAGAATGGCGTCAGCTTCTCGGCTGAGGTTAATGTGGGCCATGTTGTTGCCCTCACGCGGGTCCCACTGAGAGGTGTAAACCGGCTCGCCAGACAGTGCCTGCATGGTGACAGGGGTGATGAACTGCATTGCAGCATCCGTCATCACCACTTGCACCAGCGCACCTGCTTTGACAAGAGATCGGCACAGTTCGGCCGCCTTGAAGCAGGCAATGCCCCCTGTGAGTCCTAAAACAATGCGTTTTCCGTGCAAATCGTTCATGTTCGGCAATGTAGCAGATCGGGAGACCTTTATAATCTTGTTTTCCATCTCTCGGGTGCTTTGCCTCCCGTCCTGGACATGACTAAATTCGTCTTCGTCACTGGTGGTGTGGTGTCTTCCCTCGGTAAGGGAATTGCCTCCGCCTCTCTTGCCGCGATCCTAGAATCGCGCGGGCTTTCAGTCACCCTCATCAAGCTGGACCCGTACATCAACGTCGACCCCGGCACCATGTCACCATTCCAACACGGTGAGGTGTTTGTCACCGACGATGGTGCCGAAACCGACCTCGACTTGGGCCATTACGAACGCTTCATCAACACCCGCATGAAGAAGGCCAACAACTTCACCACGGGCCAGATCTACAAAAGCGTCTTAGAAAAAGAGCGCCGGGGCGATTATTTGGGCAAGACTGTTCAAGTCATTCCCCACATTACCAACGAAATTCAAGACTTTATCAAGCGCGGTGCTGGGTTTGGCACACCTGAAGCTGTCGACGTGGCCATTGTGGAGATTGGCGGCACCGTGGGTGACATTGAATCACTGCCATTTCTAGAAGCGGTGCGTCAACTGAGCTTGCGCTCAGGCCCTCACAATACCGCCTTCGTGCACCTTACTTATGTGCCTTGGATTGCGGCCGCAGGCGAATTAAAAACCAAGCCCACACAACACACGGTGCAAAAGTTGCGCGAAATTGGGATTCAGCCTGATGCCTTGCTGTGCCGCGCAGACCGCATGATTCCGGATGATGAGAAAGACAAAATTTCTCTTTTTACCAATGTTCAAACTTGGGGTGTGATCTCCATGCCCGATGTCGACACCATCTACAAAGTGCCACGTGTTTTGCACGAGCAAGGTTTAGATGGCCTTATTTGCGACCGTCTGCACATCAACACACCGCCAGCCAACCTGAAGCGCTGGGACGACTTGGTCTATGAAACTGAACATCCGCAAGGTGAAATCACCATTGCCATGGTGGGCAAGTACGTTGAATTGTCAGACAGTTACAAATCTGTCAACGAAGCTTTGCGTCACGCCGGCATGCGCAATCATGTGCGCGTGAAAATTGAGCACCTAGACTCCGAAACCATCACGCCCGAATCTGTTGCCCAATTGGCCAAATTTGACGGAATTCTGGTGCCTGGCGGTTTTGGCAAACGTGGCATTGAGGGCAAAATTCAAACCGCACGTTTTGCGCGAGAAGGCAAAGTACCTTACTTGGGTATCTGCTTAGGCATGCAAGTAGCCACCATCGAATATGCCCGGCATGTGGCGGGCATGCTGGATGCCAACAGCACCGAATTTGAACCCGAAACACCCTTTCCTGTCATTGCTTTGATCAATGAATGGAAAGATGCAGACGGCACCATTCAAGTCCGTGATGCACAGTCTGATTTAGGCGGCACCATGCGCTTGGGCGCGCAAAGTTCCGATGTCACTGAAGGAACTTTGGCGCGTGGCATTTACGGTCCCGTGGTCACTGAGCGTCACCGCCACCGCTATGAGGCCAATGTCAATTATTTAGACTCTCTGCGCAATGCAGGCCTGATTATTTCAGCCCTGACTCAGCGCGAAAAACTCACTGAAATTGTGGAGCTGCCGACTTCGGTACACCCTTGGTTTGTGGGCGTGCAATTCCATCCTGAATTCAAATCAACGCCCTGGGACGGTCATCCCTTGTTCAACGCCTTCATCAAAGCATCGGTTGACCACCAGCAAGGCGCCAAGCACCTGAAAGCCGTCGCTTAAGTTGGCAGCGCTCCTCTAGGAACACCATGAAATTGTGTGGATTTAATGTTGGCCTCGACCAACGCTTTTTTTTGATTGCTGGGCCTTGTGTCATCGAATCTGAGCAACTGCAAATGGACACCGCAGGGACGCTGAAGGAAATCACTTCTGCGCTGGGCATTCCCTTCATTTTTAAGAGCAGTTACGACAAAGCCAATCGATCATCGGGTGTCACATTTCGGGGTCCAGGCATGGCCAAAGGTTTGGAAATTTTGGCCAAGGTCAAGCGCGAACTGCATGTTCCCATCCTCACCGATGTCCACGCCGAAGCCGACATCGCCGCAGTCGCAGCCGTTGTAGACGTGTTGCAAACCCCCGCCTTCTTGTGCCGTCAAACCGATTTCATTCGCGCTGTTGCGCAGTCTGGCAAGCCGGTCAACATCAAGAAGGGTCAGTTCTTAGCCCCTCATGACATGAAGAATGTGATTGACAAAGCACGCGCAGCAGCACGTGAAGCGGGCTTGGCTGAAGACAACTTCATGGCCTGCGAGCGCGGCGCCAGCTTTGGTTACAACAACTTGGTGTCCGACATGCGAAGCTTGGCCATCCTGCGGGAAACGGGGGCGCCGGTGGTGTTCGACGCCACCCATTCGGTTCAATTGCCTGGCGGTCAAGGCACCAGTTCGGGCGGTATGCGAGAAATGGTCCCTGTGTTGTCCCGCGCAGCGGTGGCTGTGGGCGTGGCGGGCTTGTTCATGGAAACCCACCCCAATCCGGCGCAAGCCATGTCGGATGGCCCAAATGCCGTGCCTTTGCAGCACATGAAAGCCCTTCTGGAAACCCTTTTGGAACTGGATGCAGTCACCAAAAAGAAACCGCTCCTTGAAAATAATTTCCAGTGATGGGTGGTCTGAATCTTTTGGCTTTGAATGTTTTTTAAATTAGACAGAGAGTGAAGTGAAAAATGAGTGCGATTGTTGACATTGTGGGTCGTGAAATCTTAGACAGTCGCGGCAACCCCACCGTTGAATGCGATGTGTTGTTGGAATCTGGCGTGATGGGACGTGCAGCAGTGCCCTCGGGCGCCTCGACTGGCAGCCGAGAAGCCATCGAACTTCGCGATGGCGACTTAAGCCGTTATCTGGGGAAAGGTGTTTTGAAAGCTGTTGAGCACATCAACACCGAAATCTCTGAAGCCGTCTTGGGACTTGACGCTTGCGAACAAGCCTTCCTCGACAAAACATTGATCGAGTTGGACGGCACAGACAACAAAAGTCGCTTGGGTGCAAACGCCATGTTGGCTGTTTCCATGGCCGTGGCCCGCGCAGCCGCCGAGGAATCGGGCCTGCCCTTGTACCGCTACTTTGGCGGTATGAACGCTTGCCAATTGCCGGTCCCCATGATGAACGTCATCAACGGCGGCGCACACGCCAACAACAATCTTGATTTGCAAGAGTTCATGATCATTCCCCTGGGCGCACCCAACTTCCGTGAAGCTGTGCGTTATGGTGCTGAAGTTTTCCATGCTTTGAAAAAAATCATTCACGACAAAGGCATGAGCATTGCGGTGGGCGACGAAGGTGGTTTTGCACCCAACGTCCCCAACCACGAAGCCGCGATCCAAATGATTCTGGATGCCATCAGCGCAGCCGGCTACACAGCAGGTGAGCAAATTGCCATTGGCCTAGACTGCGCAGCCAGTGAGTTTTACAAAGACGGCAAATACGAGCTTGAAGGCGAAGCTTTGTCTTTGACGGGCGAGCAGTGGATTGGCATGTTGGCCACTTGGGTCGACAAGTACCCCATCATCAGCATTGAAGACGGCATGGCCGAAGGCGACTGGGATGGCTGGAAACTGCTCACCGACCGTTTGGGCAAAAAAGTTCAAATTGTGGGCGACGACTTGTTCGTGACCAACACCAAGATTTTGAAAGAAGGCATCGACAAAGGCATTGCCAATTCAATCCTGATCAAAATCAACCAAATTGGCACATTGACTGAAACCTTTGCCGCCATTGAGATGGCCAAGCGCGCGGGCTACACCGCCGTCATCAGTCACCGCTCTGGCGAAACTGAAGACGCCACCATTGCAGACATCGCAGTGGGTTTGAACGCAGGACAAATCAAAACCGGCTCGATGAGCCGAAGCGACCGCTTGGCCAAATACAACCAACTGTTGCGCATCGAGGAAGACTTGGGCGAAGTGGCGGAATACCCAGGCCGCTCAGCGTTTTACAATTTGCGCTAATATTTCCTGAATGCTTCATTCAATGCTCATGGACAACCGCCTTCTGCCAGCCCTCTTGATCGCTTTGCTGCTGATCTTGCAAGGTCAAATTTGGCTGGGCAAAGGCAGTGTCCCTACGGTATTCGACTTAGAGCACAAGATTCAAGAGCAAAACGAGTTGAATGCCAAAGCCAAGCGCATCAATGGCCAACTCAGTTCTGAGGTGAACGATCTCAAAGAGGGTTTGAACACCGTAGAAGAACGGGCCCGCCATGAACTCGGCATGGTGAAGGCCAACGAAATTTTTGTTCAGATCGAAAAATGATCAATCCGGTCGAGTTGGCCGGCTTCTTGTTGTCGTTGGCAATGGTCTACTGCAACATCAAAGAAATTCATTGGGGTTGGCCCTTGGCCATCCTGAGCTCTGCACTTTACAGTGCCGTGTTTTGGGAAAACCAACTTTATGGCGAATCAATTTTGCAACTCATGTTCATTTTGATGGCCGCATGGGGATGGCATCAATGGCGTCAAGGAGAAGTTGCGACCCCATCGCAGGCCCCAACCTCCATGCCTCTCGCCATCTCTTGGCTTGAAAAACCAGAACGTTTTAAGGTGCTGGCTGCCACCCTTGTGGCATGGCCCGCACTGACTTATTTCCTGGACCATTTCACAGACAGTGATGTAGCGCCTTGGGATGGTTTGGTCACCGCAATGAGCCTCACAGCTCAATACTTGTTGGGCCGAAAAAAAATGGAGAATTGGGGCGTTTGGATACTGGTCAACCTCTTAACGGTTGGCTTGATGGTTTGGAAATCACTTTGGCTGACCGCTGTTCTTTATGGCATTTTCGCGATCTTGAGCATTGTCGGATGGAGGACTTGGCGTGCCAAACAAAGCGTCTAAACCCATTCGCATTGCCTTGTTGGGTGCCGAAAGCACGGGGAAAACCAGCCTCAGCATCGCCATGACCGATGCACTGAGAGACCTTGGTCAAGCAGCGACAACGGTGCCAGAAACTTTGCGCGAGTGGTGCCTCGCCCATGCGCGAACACCCGATGCACGCGAACAAATTCAAATTGCAAAAGCACAGGCTGATGCCATTTTTGCCATTGGTACGGGGTGGGTGATTGCCGACACCACTTCCTTGATGACAGCCGTTTACAGCGACTATTTTTTTCAAGATCAATCGCTTTACGAAAAGACCTTGGCACAGCAATCGCAATTTGACTTAACACTCGTGATGGGCTTGGATGTGGCGTGGGTACCTGACGGCTTTCAACGAGACGGCGAGCACGTGCGCGCACCCGTCGACACCCTCATCCGTCATGCCATGGACTCAGCCAGACTGCCCTTCAAAGTCATTTACGGACAAGGCGAAGCCCGTTTGAAGGCTGCTTTGTTTGCCATCCAAGAGACCCTGAAGGTTCAATTGCCACTCCAAACGGCATGGCCCCAGATGAAGGCTGCGCAAGGCCAACGAGAAGAGACTCAGTTTGGATTGAACCGAGGAAAAACAGCTTGGCGATGTGACTTGTGCAGCGACTCAGATTGCGAACACAAACTTTTCAGCGATTTGCTGAAATAGCCAGCATCAGTGCACAGCAGGACCTGGGGGCGGAGATGCCTGCAGCTGGGTGAACAGGCTTGCAGCATCAACAGGATCAAAGTGATAAAGCACACCGCAAAATTCACAGCCTACTTCAATGTTTTCACGCTCAGAGAGAATGCTTTCAGCCTCTTCGACGCCTAGGCCCTTGATCATTCGCCCCACTCTTTCACGGCTGCAACTGCAACGAAACTTGGGTCCTTCTTCGCCCAGCAAAGGCGCGAACCTCAACAAAGGTTCTTCCCAGAACAAACGGTGCAAAACTGTGTCAACGTCGAGCCCTAACAACTCTTCCGCCTTGAGACTTTTTGCCAAAATTGAAATTCGGTTGTAGTCTTCACTTTGACCCAGGGCAGACTCACGCGCGACAGAATCCCAGTGCTTGCCAAGATTGCCCGCCCCCTCCAAAGGCAAGCGTTGAATTAGCAAGCCCGCGGCAACGTCCATGTTGGCTGCCAACACGAGGGTGGTGTCAAGTTGCTCAGATTGAAGCATGTAGTGCTCTAGCACCTCACTCAGCTTTTCCAACTTTTCTTTGTGATCGCCAAACAAAGGGACAACGCCTTGGTAGGCTTGCTGTCCTGGTAATCGATCGAGAGGGTCCAGGGTGATGGCGCATCGACCTTCGTTGTTTTGATTCACCATCTGACTTAAGCTCGCTTCAGAGCCTACATTTCCTTGCAGCGTTGCGGTGGCACGCACCCCAAAATCAGGTTGAACCTCAACGACGGCCAACTTCACAGGGCCATCACCAAAAACTTGCAACACCAAAGCGCCGTTGAATTTGATGTTGGCTTGCATGAGAACGGCAGCGGCCGACATTTCACCCAGCAATTCCGTGACTGGTTGGGGATAGGCACCCGTTGCAGGATTGGCTGCGCGTCGCTTGAGAATCTCTTGCCACGCATCGGTCAAGCGAACGATGGCGCCGCGAACGGGCAAGCCATCAAAAAGGAATTTATGAAGCTCAGACAATTTTTTTCAAACCCGATTGGTATCTTTGTGCATTGGCAATGTAACTTTGAGCAGATCGACGCAGACCCTGAATTTGTTCTGGAGTTAATTCACGCACCGCTTTGGCAGGTGAGCCCACGATCAAATGACCGTCTGGAAATTCTTTGCCCTCAGTGACCAAAGAGCCCGCACCCACCAAACAATTTTGACCTATCTTGGCGCCATTCAAAACCACAGCACCAATACCAATCAGGGTCTCATCGCCAATGGTGCAACCATGCAGCATGACGCCATGTCCAATGGTGACATTTTGGCCAATGGTCAGTGGCTTGCCCATGTCGGAGTGCAGCACGCTGCCTTCCTGCACGTTAGAGCCATCGCCAATGTGAATGGTTTCATTGTCTCCCCGGAGGACCGCACCAAACCAGATGCTGACATTGGCACCCAACTCAACACCGCCAATGACTTGAGCGCTGTCTGCAACCCAAGCACCCGCACCCATCAAGGGCTGCTTACCATCCAAAGAATAAATCGCCATTTCAATCCCCAATGCTGCGCTTGCAAAACCACCATTGTAGGCACCTCTAAAATAGCGCATGGTCAACGCTTCACCTTCATTTTCTGCACCCCATCTGCGGCAAGCCGTCCTGGAGCCTCTCAGGACAGCCCACGCCCTTGAAAAAGCCAGACTGACGATTGCCCTAGACGCCAAGCTGCCCGTCAACAGGCACCTCCTTGTCCCCGACCCCGGCGATATTCCGGGTCGCCCGGCCAAGCCCGAGTTGGTGGCGCACACCAGTTTAAAGTCGAAACCCTTGACCAGTCCGGAGGGTCGCGCTGTCTTGCTGCATGCCATTGCTCACATCGAACTCAACGCCATCGATTTGGCCTTGGATGTGGTCTGGCGATTTTCAGGCATGCCCGAGAATTTTTATACAGACTGGGTGCAAATTGCCAAAGAAGAGGCCAAGCACTTTTTGCTGCTGCAAGGCCACCTCAGCGAAATGGGGTTTGATTATGGCGATTTTCCAGCGCACCATTCCCTTTGGGAAATGGCAGAGCGAACAAAGGGCGATATTTTGGCGCGCATTGGTTTGGTGCCGCGCACCTTGGAAGCACGCGGCTTGGACGCCTCCCCTGTGGTCAAAAACAAACTGGTCAGCGCTGGTGATCATGCGGCAGGGCGCATCTTGGACATCATTTTGGAAGAGGAAATTGGCCATGTGGCAGCAGGCAACCGCTGGTATCGCTACTTGTGCGATGAACGCCAGTTAGACCCGATCAGCACCTACCGGCAATTGATTCAACAATACGACGCACCCAAACTCAAGTCGCCCTATAACTTGGCGGCCAGACGCCTGGCGGGGTTCAACGAAGAGGAGTTGGAGAACCTGTCTGCCAGCGGCCTTTGAGGGTCCAAACTTGCTAACCTCGAGGATGATGCTGAGAATGTAAACTTTTCAAACGCTCTCGGGCCACATGGGTGTAGATGGTGGTGGTGGAAATGTCGGCATGGCCCAGTAAAACCTGAACCGAGCGCAAGTCAGCACCATGGTTGAGCAAATGGGTGGCAAAAGCATGTCGCAGGGTATGCGGAGACAAAGGTGCGGTAATGCCTGCGAGCACGGCATATTTTTTAATGAGTTGCCAAAACATCACCCGCGACATGGCGGTGCCCGCTTTCGATCCACTGGCGGTGACAAACAAATCATCGGTTTGCTTGGTGCCGAGCAAAGCGATTCTGGCGCCTTGCAAGTAGCTTGTCAAACTGTCCCGCGCCATGTCCCCGAAGGGAACCAAGCGCTCTTTACTTCCCTTGCCCATGATGCGCAGGACACCCTCATTCAAAGACACATGCAAAGTTTTGAGCTTCACCAATTCCGAGACTCGCAAACCACTGGCATACATCAGCTCCAACATGGCTTTGTCGCGAAGGCCCAAGCTTGAATTGTCGTCAGGGGCCCCCAACAAGGCATCCACCTGTTCCTCGGACAAGGTCTTGGGAACTCTCAGGGCTTGTTTGGCCGCCAACATCCTTAGCGTGGGGTCAACTTGAACCCAACGTTCGCGCAATGCCCATCGGTAATAGCGCTTAAAAACGGTGAGTCTTCGATTGGCTGAGGTCGCCTTTGACTGGCTGTGTCTGGCAGCGAAGTAGGCTTGAAGATGGGCTTCTTGAACTGCATCAAGCGCAATACCTGAGGATTGTTGCAACCAATCGGCAAAGGCCTTTAAATCGCGCCGGTATGCGGCCAAGGTATTGCCCGATAAACCATCTTCTAGCCAGACCGCATCAACAAAGCGGTCGATGGCAGCTTGGCTATCCGAAGTCATCAATCGATTTTCAAATTTTGAGTATCGACCACTTTTTTGTAGACCTCGAATTCAGCTTTGATTTGCGCGGCAAATTGCTCAGCTGTGTTGGCCACAATCAAAGAGCCAGTGTCTTCGATGCGTTTGCGAACTGCAGGATCTTCCAAGGCTTTTTTCACACCATTGCTGACCTTGTCGACCACTTCTTTGGGTAAATTCTTCGGGCCCAAAATGCCGTAATAAGCCATCCGATTGACAGGCTCTAAACCCACTTCTTTGAAAGTGGGAACATTGGGCAACTGCGCCAAACGCTGAGGGGCGGCAACCACGATAGCGATTAACTTGCCAGTTTGAATGAAGGGCAAAGCGGAAGGCATGTTGTCAAAAATAATGGGCACCTGACCTGCGACGGTATCGTTCAAAGCTGGGCCTGCACCACGGTAAGGAATGTGGGTGATGAACACGCCCGCCAAACTTTTCCAAAGTTCGGTTTGCAGATGACCAATGCCACCGGTGCCAGAGGAAGCGTAAGAATATTTGCCTGGATTCTTTCTGAGTTCCGCCACAAAGTCTTTGTAGTTATTGGCAGGAAAAGAGGGATGAACCGCAATCACATTGGGTGTGGCAGCGATGTTGATGATGGGCGTGAAATCCGTGACAGGGTTGTAGGGATTTTTAGGATTGATGGCGGGATTGGCTGCCGTGGTGGAGACCGTGGCCATGCCCAATGAATACCCATCAGGCGCTGAACGAACCGTTTCAGAGGCCCCCACGACACCGCCACCACCCGCTTTGTTTTCAATCACCACGGACTGGCCCAGAGCCTTACCCAAGGGATCGGCAATGACACGTGCCACGATATCCGTGGTGCCGCCGGGTGCAAACGGCACCTGCAACTTGATCACTTTGTTGGGATAATTTTGGGCCCACGTGGCACCGGATGAAATTCCTAAAACAAGCCCTGCTGCAATGGCCAAGGCACTCAATCGACGGTCCATGAAAACTCCTGAAAGTAAGTTGTGAACATCATAAGCAATAACGGGCCATCCTTGAAGCCAAAATATCAAAGTCTGCCGTTATGCTTAGGGGGTGAATTACGCCCAGCTTTTATTTCCCGATTTCTCCCTCATTCTGTGTGGCTATTTTCTCTGCCGATACACAGGCTTGAACCGACCTGTTTGGCAACAAGCCGAGTTTTTGGTCTATTACTTTCTTTTCCCTGTGTTGTTGTTTCACTCCATTGTGAAAAGCCCATTGGACATTCAGACCACTTCCAGTTTTTTACTGTCGGGCATTACCATGGGATTGGTCGGCATTGGATTGAGTTACAGCCTGCCCTATTGGCCCTGGCTCGGTCGGCACATTGACGCCCGAGACCATGCGGCCAGTGCGCAAATAGGTTTCAGGTTCAACTCCTTCATTGCTTTGGCCTTGGTCGAACGATTGGCGGGCTCCGAGGGCCTGCTTCTCATCGCGGTGCTCATTGGTTTTTGCGTCCCCATGTTCAATGTGGCGGCCGTTTGGCCGATGGCGCGCCATGGTGAGTCAGGTCTCTGGCGCGAACTCATTCGCAACCCGCTGATCCTGGCCACCACGGGCGGCCTGGCCTTCAACCTGTTGGGACTCAGCGTGCCGGCTTTCATAGACCCCACTTTGTCCAAAATCGGGGGCGCCGCATTGACACTGGGGCTCATGTCTGTCGGCGCAGGCTTGGAGATCAAAGCACTTTATCAAGCCAAATTATTGGGCAGCCTTCTCATGGGCTTGAAACATCTGGCACTGCCATTGATTGCTTGGGGATTGGCTCAGTGGTTTCAACTGAACGAGCTCCAAACCTTGGTTCTGTTGATTTTCTCAGCCCTCCCTACGGCCTCCACCTGCTATGTGTTGGCATCGCGAATGGGCTACAACGGACCTTATGTTGCGGGACTGGTCACCCTTTCCACGTTGCTGGGCATGCTCAGCTTGCCTTTTGCATTGGGCGTTCTTCGCGATTGGAAGTTTTAAGCACTCTGCGCCAAAGACCAAGCCACTTGTTCCTGCACCACTGGATCAGGGTGTTGCCGCCACGCTAGCAGGCCCTGCGTCAATTGCTCAAGCTCGGTTGCGCTTAACTTGTTTGAAGAAGCCAAGGCATTGCCTGCTGCCAAAGCCACATTGCGCAACCAACGTGCATGGCCAATTCGCCGAATGGCACTGCCCTCGGTCTTGCGCAAAAATTCAGGCTCATCCCATGACAGGAGTTCATGAAGTTCAGGCGCGACCAGTGGCTCTCGTGCGTCAAAGTCAGGCAAGCTGCTTTTCTGGGCATATTTATTCCAAGGGCAAGCCCACTGGCAATCATCACAGCCGTAAATTCGGTTACCTATGAGTGCTCTGAACTCATGCGGTATGGGCCCCGCATGCTCAATCGTCAAATACGAAATACAGCGCCTCGCATCCAACTGAAAAGGTGCCACGATCGCTTGGGTCGGACAAAGATCCAAGCACGCCGTGCAAGTGCCGCAGTGCGCAGATGTGTCCTCTGTGGCCGGGAGTGCCAAGTCAACAAACAATTCCCCAAGGAAAAAGAACGATCCTGCCTCGCGTTGCAGCACCAGTGTGTTCTTGCCTCGCCAACCCAGACCACTTCGCACCGCCAGCTCTGCCTCCAAGACAGGGGCTGAATCAGTGAAAACACGGTGACCAAAAGGACCCAAAATTTCGGCCATGCGAGTTTGGAGTGTTTGAAGCCGATGCCGAACCACTTTGTGATAGTCACGTCCTCTTGCATAGACAGAGACCACCCCTTGCGATGCCTGTTGGAGTGCAAGCCCTTCACTTTGGGCATCCGTGTTGAGATTTCCAGGCAGGTAGTCCATGCGCACCGTGATGACACTCAAGGTCCCAGGCACCAACTCGGAAGGTCGTGCGCGCTTTAGCCCGTGGCTTGCCATATAGTGCATATTGCCGTTGAAGCCAGCGGCCAACCAACCTTGTAAACCTGGCTCAGCATCGGACAAATTCACACCTGCAATGCCAATTTGAGAAAATCCCAGTTCCCGAGCGACAATTTGCAATGTTTTCCACAAAGCAGCCGTGTCCAATGCGCCTGAGGATCCTTGACCAGAAAGAGAATGATGAGCGGTGTTCACCCAGTGATTGTAGAAACTCCCGAGCCCTTCGGCACGGCCAGTTGGCATTGGTCGGACGAAAACCACACCCGAGCCTTTGCACAGGCCTTGGCCAAGCAATCTGCTTTAGCGCATGCCTACATTGAACTTCAAGGTGATTTAGGGGCGGGTAAAACAAGCTTTGTGAGGCATTTGCTTCAAGCCTTGGGGGTACAGGGCCGCATCAAGAGTCCCACCTATGCAGTGCTTGAACCTCACGAAACCTTTCACCCTCAAAGCCTGCAACCCCTTTCGATTTGGCATTTTGATTTCTACCGTTTCAAGGATCCACAGGAATTTGAAGAAGCCGGTTTTCGCGATGTCTTTGCCAGCGTGGGCCTGAAAATTGCCGAGTGGCCAGAACAAGCCAAGGGGATGTTGCCAGTTGCCGATTTGAAACTTTCGATCACAGTCGATGCCCAAGCGTCGCGTCAAGTCACTTGCACTGCGTTCACAGAGGCAGGCGCGCGCATGTTGCAAGGCCTTGAGAATACCGCCCGATCCGATCCAAGCCCCCTGATCAGCCCATGAAAATTCAGCGCCGCGATTGGCTCCAATATTCAGGACTCGTGCTGATGCTCGGTTGGGCCGAGATCAGTCGCGGCGCGAGTCTTTTGGCGGTTCGGGTGTGGCCTGCCAGAGACTATTCGCGCGTCACCCTAGAGTCTGACATTGCCCTGAAAACCAAATACAGCTTTGTGCCCTCGCCGCCCCGCTTGGCCATTGACATTGAAGGCTTAGAACTCAACCCCTCTGTGAAAGAATGGATCGGGAAAATCAAACCCGACGATCCCAACATCACGGGCGTGCGAGTGGCACAAAACAGTCCAGGGGTGGTGCGCATGGTGTTTGACTTGAAGCAAGCCGTTGAACCCCAGGTATTCGCCCTCACGCCAGTGGGCAACTACAAGCACCGTTTGGTTTTGGATTTGTACCCCACCCACCCTGTGGATCCTCTGGAGAGTTGGATTGCTGAAAGAACCCAGAGCAATGATGCACTCGGCGATTGGCTGACCAAACAGGGCAATACAGCATCGCCGAATCAAAGTGCCTCCAATTCAGGTGGGGCACCACAGGCGCCCCCCGCCGCCAGCACGCCAACTCCCAGCACCACCGACCGTTTGATTGTGGTGGCCATCGATGCAGGTCATGGCGGCGAAGACCCCGGCGCCATTGGCCCCAATGGCACCAAAGAAAAAGACGTGGTCCTGCAAATAGCATTAAAACTGCGAGACCGCATCAATGCCAGCAGCGTGAAAGGCAGCCCCATGCGGGCCTACCTCACGCGCGATGCAGATTACTTTGTGCCACTTCATGTTCGCGTCCAAAAAGCACGAAAGGTCCAAGCCGACTTGTTTGTGAGTGTGCATGCCGATGCTTTTTTCACGCCCAACGCTCAGGGTGCAAGTGTTTTTGCACTCAGCCATGGTGCCGCCTCAAGCAGTGCAGCGCGCTGGATGGCCTTGCAAGAAAACAGAGCAGATTTGATTGGCGGCATGAACTTCGGCGTGAAAGACACGCAACTGCAACAAGCATTGCTCGACATGAGCACTTCGGCACAAATCAAGGACAGTTTGAACCTCGGTGGCGCTTTGTTGAGAGAAATCAGCAGCGTGGGCCGACTGCACAAACCCAAAGTGGAACAAGCGGGATTTGCTGTTTTAAAAGCCCCCGACATCCCCAGCGTTCTGGTTGAAACAGCCTTCATCAGCAACCCCGATGAAGAGGCCAAGCTTTCAGATCCCCACTACCAAAACACCATGGCCGATGCCTTGGTCAAGGGTTTGCAAAAGTACTTTGAACGCAATCCGCCATTGGCGCGCAAGCGATCGACCTGAGCCTGTGGATGGGCGCCAGGTTTTACCTTGGCTTTGCCCGCCAAGCGCCGACCAATGCCAACAAGCCAGGGACAAAAATCATGGCCCAAATAATTTGACTCAGGTGCGCCTTCACAAAGTCCGTTTCGCCAAACCAATACCCCGCCAATGTGAGACCACCAACCCAAAGCAGACCCCCTGCCACGTTGAAGACCCCAAAGCGTGCAGGGTTCATGGCGGCCACACCGGCGACAAAAGGGACAAAGGTTCGAATAAAGGGCATAAACCGGGCTACCACAATGGTGATGCCACCATAGGTTTCGTAAAAATTGTGCGCCCTGTCAAAAGCCGAGCGATTGAAAAAACGAGAGTTTTCCCACTGAAAAACCTTGGGGCCAAAATACCTGCCTAAACGGTAATTGAGTTGATCCCCCGAAATGGCTGCAACAGACAGTAACACCAGAATCAAGGGCAACTCCAGCAAACCCGTGCCACACAAGGTGCCCACCACAAAAAGCAAGGAATCTCCAGGTAAAAATGGCATGAGCACCAAGCCTGTTTCCACAAAGATGATGAGAAAAAGCAAAGCATAGACCCAGGCGCCGTATTCAGACACAAACGCGCCCAAATAACGGTCAACGTGAAGCACAAAGTCCAACAATTGCATGAAGATATCCATCCGCCAATTATCCCTTTCTTGAAGCCCTTAAGAGCTGCCACGAGCGAAGAGCTTTCAAGGACCTACAATTTAAGGATGTCAGAACCCCTTCCTCGCAGAACCATCCGTGAATTGCCCGATGTGCTCATCAGCCAAATTGCGGCCGGTGAGGTGGTAGAACGCCCTGCTTCTGTGGTCCGAGAACTGGTGGACAACGCCTTGGATGCTGGCGCTCAGCACATCACCCTGCGTCTCTTGGGTGGCGGTATTCGCCTTATTTCGGTAGAGGATGACGGCAGCGGCATACCCGTTGAAGAATTGCCTGTGGCCCTCAAACGCCACGCCACCAGCAAAATTGTGAGCTTAGAGGATTTGGAATCTGTGACCACCATGGGTTTCAGGGGCGAGGCTTTGGCGGCTGTCAATTCTGTGTCTGAGATGAGTTTGCTGTCGCGCACCGAGGGCGCCGCCAGCGCCTTCATCTTGGACGGTCAAACCGGTGAAATCAAGCCGGCAGCTCGCGCTGTAGGGACCACGGTGGAAGTGAAAGAATTATTTTTTTCCACACCTGCCAGAAGACATTTCTTAAAAACTGAAAGCACCGAGTTGGCCCATTGCATTGAAGCAGTGAGGCGACATGCACTGGCCCGGCCCGAAGTGAATTTTGCAATTTGGCATGAAGGCAAAATCGTGGAGCAATGGCGCAGTCATCCAGGGGAAGCCGGCTGGAACCAAAGATTGGCCGATGTTTTGGGAGAAGATTTCGTCACCTCCTCGGTCAACATCGATTTCCGCTCGGGACCCGTTCATGTGCGTGGACGTGCAGGGACACCCGATGCAGCGCGCGCAAGGGCCGATCAACAATTTACGTACGTGAATGGCCGCTTTGTGCGCGACAAAGTGATCACGCATGGTGCGCGCAGCGCCTATGAAGATGTGTTGCACGGGCATCGTCAACCGGTTTATGTGCTGTATTTGCAAATGGACCCTGCGCGGGTGGACGTCAACGTGCACCCCACCAAAATCGAAGTCCGTTTCAGGGACAGCCGGGAAGTGCATCAAGCCATGCGACACGCCATCGAAAGCGCTTTGGCCGTCCCCAGAGCACAGCTGATTAAAAACGAGACAACGCCCTGGGGGACAGGCCCTCAACCAGACTTACAGAGTGATTCGTTTTTAAAAATCACACCCCGTACACCCGAGATTCCAGCCCATTGGTCACAACGCGGTATGGCCTTTGGCAATGATCGTCAACATGAAGATCCCGTCAAGGCCATGGCTGAGCTGAAAGCGATTTGGGCCAGTCCACCGAAGCTTGAAGAACCAACGCCATCATCTGAATGGCCACTGGGGCGCGCCATTGCTCAATTACAAGGTGTTTACATCTTGGCAGAAAACAGCCAAGGTCTGGTGGTGGTTGACATGCATGCGGCTCACGAACGCATTGTTTACGAGCGGCTCAAACTACAACTCAACACCACACAAATCAGCAGTCAACCCCTGCTCATTCCCGCAACTTTTGCAGCCACACCTCAAGAAATTGCCACAGCAGAGAGCGGCGTCTCTGTGTTGGTGCAACTTGGTCTGGAAATCTCAATGCTCTCAGCCAAAACATTAGCGGTACGCGCGGTTCCAACCACTCTAGCGCAAGGGGATGCGGTTGAATTGGCGCGCAGCGTTTTGGCTGAATTGGCGCAACATGATGCTGCTACCGTCGTGCAACGTGCGCAAAATGAAATATTGGCCACCATGGCTTGCCACGGCGCCGTGCGCGCCAATCGAAAGCTGACTTTGGATGAAATGAACGCCTTGCTTCGTCAAATGGAAGCCACTGATCGATCCGATCAATGCAACCATGGTCGCCCCACTTGGCGCCAAGTCTCAATGCGCGAGCTTGACGCTTTGTTTTTGCGAGGCCGCTAGTTGTGAATGCTGAATACTTGGCGCCCAGTTCAGCGCCAGCTGCACGAAGTGTGCCCCTGACTGTTTTGTTGTTGGCCCTGCTCATGGGCTTGCAGCCCGTCACAACCGACCTTTATTTGCCCGCGCTGCCAGCCTTGTCTCTGGGTTTTGGTGCCAGCATGGTGCAATCTCAACTCACCTTGACCGCGCTGCTTTTGGCCTTTGGCATTTCGCAATTGGTCTGGGGACCCCTGTCCGACAGGTGGGGGCGCCGACCCGTCTTGCTGGGGGGTATTGTTGTTTACGCCGTCTCAGCCATTGCCAGTGCATTGGCGCCGAGCATTGAAATGCTGATCGCAGCACGCACCGTTCAAGGGGTGGCCATGGGAGCTTGCGTCATGGCGGCAAGAGCCATCGTGAGAGATTTATTCGAACCCACAGAGGGTGCCAAGGTGATGTCTCAAGCGCTTTCTGGTTTGGGCTTGATTGCTTGTGTCTGCGTGCCCATTGGGGGCTACCTGACCGACCTTTGGGGTTGGCGCTGGGCCCTCAGCAGTTTGGTGGTGTTTGCCTTCGTGACCGCTCTTTTGATTTATTTCTTCTTTGAAGAAACCCTAGTGCAACGAAATCCAAATGCGCTGCAAGTCAAGAGCTTGTGGTTTGCTGCCCAACACATCATTCGAGATCCTACATTTCAAACCTACAGCGCGCTGTCTACCGCTTCTTTCGCGGGCTTGTTCACGTTTTTGGCCACCTCATCGTTTGTATTTACCCAAAGCATGGGTTTGAGCAAAACAGTTTATGGTTTGCTCATGCTCTCGATGTCTTTGTCTTTCATCGTTGGCACCTTCATTTGTCGGTGGCTGTTGTTGCGCATGAGTGTGAAATCGTGCGTCGCAATGGCAGGATTTGTCAGTCTCTTCTCTGGGGTTTTGATGGTGCTGATGGCTTACTGGGGCGTGTCGCAAACATGGTTTGGTGCCTGGGCCATCATGTTGCCCATGAACATTTTCATGCTGGCCCACGGGGTGCATCAGCCCTGCGGTCAAAGCGGCTGTATTGCGCCTTTTCCTGAAATGGCCGGGACAGCCTCCGCCCTGAATGGCTTTTGCATGATGTTGGTGGCATTTGCCATGGGCACTTGGATTGGCACCCACATGGGTTCACCCTTGTTGGCTTTGGCGCAAGGCTTGCTGCTTTGGTCATGTTGCTTGGCTTTGATTGGTTGGTTTGGCGTGCGGCGAATCTCCCTCCCTGCACCTGCGTCGTCTGTCAAATGATGCCTCTCGCTTTGGCCATTTCAGGACCTACCGCCAGTGGCAAAACGGGCTTGGGCTTGGCCATTGCCCAGCACTTGAATTCGCGCGGCGGGGCTGAAATTATCAGTGTTGATTCGGCCCTGGTCTATAAGGGCATGGACATTGGAACGGCCAAGCCCTCGAAGGTGGAGTTGGCGGCGGTGCCGCATCATCTGATTGACATTCGCGATCCAATGCAGCCCTACAGTGCAGCTGAGTTTGCTCTGGATGCCAGCGCATGTGTCCACGACATTCGCAGTCGCGGTAAAACGCCGATTTTGGTCGGTGGCACGCTGCTTTACTTCAAAGCACTTTTAGAAGGCTTGAACGACATGCCCTCGGCAGACCCAGCTGTCCGGGCCACGCTTCAAGATGAAGCGGCCCTCAAAGGCTGGCCCGCCATGCATGCCTTGCTCCAAAAGGTAGACCCAGAGACAGCACTCCGCCTTGCACCTGCTGACGGTCAACGGATCGCACGTGCGCTGGAAGTTTTCAGAATTTCAGGACGGCCACTCTCTAGCTTTCATCAGTCACCCACACAGCCCGCGCAGCGGCAAGACTTGATCCTCAATTGGCAGACCGTGCCCCTGTTGAGCTTAGAGCCCCATGACAGGGCTTGGCTTCACAACCGCATTGCACAGCGCTTTGACGACATGCTGGCGCAGGGGTTCATGGCAGAAATGAAAGTCTTAAGGGCCAGAGGCGATTTGAAGGCAGACCTGCCTTCAATGCGTTGCGTGGGTTACCGTCAAGCTTGGGAAACCTTAGACGGCACCTTGCCGCCGTCTGAATTCAGAGACCGCGGCGTCTTTGCCACAAGGCAATTGGCCAAGCGTCAATTAACCTGGCTGAGAAGCCTTGCGCATCGTCACGTGATCACTGCGGATGGCAATGACGTGCTTGCGCAAGCTTTGGCATGGGTCGATCAGCAAGGGCTTAATCCCAATTAGCCTTGCCCCTCAAAGCCTTGGTTTGACCGCGCTTCACTTTGCTGTCAACACGCTTGGTTTGAGAGTTTTTGCTGGGTTTGGTGGCCTTTCGGGATTTGTGAACCACGGCTGCAAGTTCCAGCAAGTCATGTAAGCGCAGCAAAGCTGCCATTCGGTTCATGTCCTGACTTCGGTGCTCTTGTGATTTCAGGACCACCACACCCGATTTAGTCAGCCGGTGGTCACGCAATGCCAACAATCTCAGCTTGAGGTCTTCCGGCAGGCTGGAAGAAGCAACGTCAAACCTCAGCTGAATGGCACTGGACACCTTGTTCACATTTTGTCCACCAGGTCCTTGCGACCGAATGGCTGTGAGCTCGACTTCGTCGGGTGAAATGTGAAAAATTGTCATGGCAAACCCTGAAAAATGAGGCTCTTAACTTCTTTTGAGGTGAGCAATCATTGTGCCTCGCTTAAACTGAGCACTTCGTTACTTCAAGGTGTCATCATGGCAAAAGGTCAACAAAAGTCGAACAAAGAATCCAAAAAACCAAGGAAGGACAACTCTCCACCTAAAACCATTGCGGTGGACACCGAGCGTCCTGTGCAAAAAACAACCGCCATCATCCCGCGCGGCAAGAAGCCTGTTTGACAGCACCAAGTTCGCAACAACCGCCCCTCTTGAAAGCATTTTTGAACGATGAGTGATTCCTTGAACAGTTTTTGGCCGCATGCGGGCTACGCCCAGTTGAAAAAAGATGCAAACGGCCACCTCACCGTCACCGATGATTTCTTGAGAGTGCTCTTGTTGCGCCCTGAGTTGGCGCCCATCGAAACCTCTTGCGCGCAAGAAATTGCGGTGCATGATCGCTTGCTTGAAGATCCGCGCCAAGCCATCACGCCGCAAGATCTTGCCCCGCTTAAGGACAAGGATGCCGCAGAAAACATGAGTGTGTGGTTGCGCTTTCGTGATCGAATCTTGGCGCACCCCAGCTTAGAGGCCAGTTACTGGGCATTGTTTGAAGGAACGGGCGTTGATGTGCCACCCGTCTTGGTCCATCAAATCACGCAAGTCTTGGTGCAGCATGTCTTGGGTGATGGCTGTACGCCACTGGAAGCACGCGCCTCAGAGCTGCTTTTCAGAACCCAGAAAATTTCCGTATTAGAAGACGGCTCCGTCATGTCCGCCGATCATGAAACCATTGAACGCCACGCATTGGAAAGTGGCTTTGGCACAGTCGGTGAATTGCTCAAAAAAGGCGGCATCCCATTGCGAACTGTCGACCTCGATGTCATTCAAGAAAGCAATGAAGATTCATATTGGGAACGCAGCGAGCGACATGACATGGTCGCCTGCCTGAACTTAGGCCAAGCCCTGATGGACGCCTATTGCCGCATTCTTGAAAAATGGGTTTTCCATTTCACTGAATGCCCCGTCAGGGTTCAAACAGCCCGTGAAATCAAGGACGACCGCTGGGTGTGGCACGTGGGATTGGATGCACAAGCCAGTGGCATTTTGAATGATTTGTACCGCGGCATTTCGGTGGAAGAAGACAGGCAGAAAAGAATGCTCTGTTTGTTTGTTTTGAATTTCGAGAATGACACAGACATGCTGAGTGAGGTAGCCGGCAAACCGGTTTACTTGGCCATGGCCATGGACCCTCAGCAGCTTCTGAAAATCAAACCGCAAAACTTGCTGTTGAATTTGCCCTTGGCCAGAAGATCCTGAACATCAATTTTCAGCAGTTCCATGGGTTGACCCTAATGCTTTAAAGAAAAAAAGGGCGTAACTTGCGGGGGCTAGTCAAAATTTTGAACCAACCATCTAATTCAGGAGTGAGTCATGTTTGCATTACCCCGTCGTCGTTTCTTGGCCTCTGCAATTTTAGGCATGTTGGCCGTCTTAAGCGCCCTGCCCTCTGTTGCACAAAACTATCCCGCGCGTCCTATCACGCTCATCGTCCCTTGGGGTGCCGGCGGCGGAACCGATGCAACCGCTCGCATCATTGGCAGCTTGCTTGAAAAAGACTTAGGGCAACCTGTCACAGTGGTCAACCGCACAGGCGGTAGCGGTGTGGTGGGCCATGCGGCCATTGCATCTGCCCAAGCCGACGGCTACACCATCGGCTTGGCCACCGTTGAAATCGGCATGATGCATTGGCAAGGTTTAACCGAGCTCACCAGCGCCTCTTACACCCCCATTGGCCTTGTCAATGCTGATCCTGCAGGCATTCAAGTACGCGCCGATTCGCCTTACAAAACGGTCAACGAATTGTTGGCGGCCATCAAAGCAAACCCAGGCAAATTCAAAGGCTCTGGCACAGGCCAGGGTGGCATTTGGCACTTGGCCATTGCTGGCCTTTTACGTGACCAGAAAATAGACCCTGCAGCTTTGCCTTGGGTGCCTAGCAATGGTGCAGCGCCTGGCTTACAAGACATGGTTGCGGGCGGCATTGAAGTGGCCCCCGTCTCCTTGCCTGAGGCGCGCTCTTTGATTGATGCTGGCAAAGTGAAGAGCTTGGCCATCATGAATGACAAGCCCTCTGGGCTTTACCCCAATGTTCCCACCCTCAAATCAGCCATTGGCAGCGATTGGACCATGGCAGCATGGCGCGGCATTGTGGCGCCTAAAGGTTTGCCAGCACCCGTTCGCGACAAGTTGGCAGAAGCCGTTCGCAAAGTGGCCGCTAGCAAAGAGTACAACGAGTTCATGGCCAGTCGCGGCTTCGGTGTGATCTATGCAGGTCCTGATGACTTCGCCAAGTTCATGGTCAAGTCGAATGCAGAATTAGGCGCCACCATGAAGGCTGTAGGCTTGGCCAAGTAAGGCCATGAAAATACACGACACCGTATTGGGGCTGTTCTTTTTGGCATTGGGCAGCTTGGTGCTCTATGCCATTCGAGGGTACCCCAATATTCCGGGGCAACCTGTGGGTCCTGCACTTTTTCCAGGCTTGATTGCAACGGGCCTGTGTCTCTCCGGTGCATTGCTGGTCATCAAAGGCACTCAAGATCGAACAGCTGCTGCTTGGTTTGCTTGGGAAGAATGGGTGCACTCACCTCGACATGTGCTTGCCTTGTGTGTGCTTCTGGCCTCAGTGGTTTTCTACATTTTGTTTGCCAATGAACTTGGATTTTTCTTCACAAGTTTCCTCATGCTGGTCGCTTTGTTCAAGGCACTTCGGGTCAGTTGGCGTCGAACATTGATTGTGTCTTTGATCGCAACACTGGTCGTCCACTTTGCGTTCTACAAACTCTTGCGAGTCCCCCTGCCATGGGGTGTTCTCACACCTTGGGCTTGGTGAAGTTGTTCACATCACTTATTCAATCAGTGGAATGATTTAGGAGCCCCCTATGTGGACAGCCATCGGTCAAGCATTCTCCATGGTCTTCGAGCCCTACACCCTCATGGTGATGGTGGCGGCCTCTCTCTATGGTTTGTTCGTTGGGGCCGTACCGGGTCTCACAGCGACCATGGCCACAGCCCTGCTGGTGCCAGTCACTTTTTTCATGCCCCCCATTCCCGCCATTGCGGCCATGGTGACAGCCACAGCCATGGCCATCTTCTCGGGTGATATTCCGGGTTGCCTTTTAAGAATTCCAGGCACACCCGCCTCGGCAGCTTATACAGACGAAGCATTTGCAATGACCAAAAAAGGGCAAGCCGAATTGGCCCTAGGTGCTGGCTTAGTTTTTTCCGCAGTGGGTGGCCTGTTTGGAACACTGGTGCTGATTTTGGCGGCACCGGCATTGGCTGACTTTGCTTTGAATTTCAGTTCATTTGAATACTTCTGGTTGGTGCTACTGGGTTTAACCTGTGCCGTGTTTATTACCTCTGACCAGCCCCTCAAAGGCATCATTACATTATTGCTTGGCTTGCTGGTTGCCTGTGTGGGTCTTGGCAACCCCGCAGGTTTTCCACGCTTTACATTGGGCAATGCTGAAATGACAGGCGGCATTGGCATGATTGCCATGATGATTGGCATGTTTGCCATTTCAGAAATCATTCGCTTTGTGGTGGACACCAGCCCACCCGCCGTGTTAGTGGTTGAAAAAGTTGGCAGCGTGCTGTCGGGTCAATGGGCACTGGCCAAAAAATACCCAGTTCAAATATTGCGGGGCAGTGTGCTTGGGACTGCTGTGGGGGCATTGCCTGGTGCTGGCGCAGACATCGCGGCCTGGATGTCTTACGCCATGAGCAAGAAATTTTCTAAGGAACCTGAAAAGTTTGGCACAGGCCACGTGGAAGGCATTGTGGAATCAGGTTCTGCCAACAACAGTGCTTTGGCAGGTGCTTGGATTCCGGCCTTGGTTTTTGGCATACCTGGCGACTCCATCACTGCCATTGTGATTGGTGTTCTTTACATGAAGAACATGAACCCAGGGCCTGCACTCTTCACCACCAACCCACAAAATATCTATGCTGTATTTTTGCTGTTTATCATTGCCAACATCATCATGATTCCACTCGGTATTTTGTGCATCAAAGTGGCCAAGCGTATTCTGCTGGTGCCTAGGGAAGTTCTCATGCCCTTGATTTTGCTATTTTGTGTGGTCGGTACATTTGCCATCAACAACTCCATGTTTGAAGTGGGCATCATGTTGGTGGCCGGCATCTTGGCCTACATTTTGGAAGCCAACAAATTCCCCATCGCACCTGCTATTTTGGGTGTGGTCTTAGGTGGCATGCTAGAAGAAAACTTCATCACCTCCATGATCAAATCAAATGGCGATTTGAGCGCGTTCTTGGCGCGGCCCATTGCCCTTGGCTTGGCAGTTGTGTGTGCGCTGGTTTGGACATGGCCGCTGATTGTCAAGCTGCTTTTCAAACCCTCACATTCTCAAACGACCTGAGGTATTTCCACCTTCAGCTTTTGAGCCCATGAACTGAGGGCTGGCATGATGCTGGGGTAAAGTTGCAAGCCTTGCAACTCACTCTGTGCCTGGTGCTGAAGCCCTCGCTCTCCTGGCAAACGCACCTTCTCATTCTGTCGTGCGGGCTTAGAATTTTTGCAACGCTCAATCACATGGTCCATTTGTCGCTGAAATGCTTTCAGCCCTGCAAAGGCCTGAGGATCGATGATTTGCAAAAATACAGTGGCTCCCCATCCTTCCAAAGCATCGGCACGACCATGGCCTGCCAAGCCGCCAGTCATTGCCTCCACCATCAAACTCAAGCCATAGCCCTTGTGACCGGAGTCCATTCCGCCAAGCGGCAAGATGGTGCCTTTAGGCTCCGAAAACAACACTGCAGGATCGATGCTGGCGTGACCTTGCCCATCCATGACCCAAGCAGCAGGCAACATTTTTTTCTCATTGAACAGTCGGTTGGTCATGCCGTTGGTGGTTGCTGACGTTGAAACATCCACCATGATGGGCAAAGTCGAACTTGGAATGCCAAAAGAAACAGGATTAGGCGTGAAGACAGGGTCTAGGCCACCAAATGGCGCGACACTGCTGCTGTTGGCGTCAGAGCAATGCAAGACGATCAACATTCCTTGCGCAGTGGCACGCTGATGGTAGGCTGCAAGACAGGCAATGTGATGGCTGCGCTTGATCACGATGCTGCAAGTGCCCTGCTTCTTGGCACGCTCAATGGCGATATCCATGGCACGCAAGACCAACCAGGGGCCAGGCAATCTTTTGCCATCCCAAGTCATGGCTCCCGGGAAATCTGACAAGATATCGGGCAGGCCGTCCTTGTTCATTTTCCCCAACTCTAACTCGGCCAAATACGGCGCTAACAAGCCAAGTCCGTGGGTTGTGTGCCCTAACAAATCACCTTCAACCAAAATGTCTGCCACAGCTTTTGATTTTTCGATATCCAAACCAATTGCTTGAAGAAGCGACATCGCGAATTTCCTTAAATCCTCTGCTTTGTATTTCAAATCCGTCTCCCATTTGTTAAACGACACCAAGCGCTCAGAAAGCTTGCCCGTGCTGCACATGTTAACGTTTCTCGCCTTCTGAGCAAGGCTGCTCAGAGCAAGAGATAATCATCACAGCTTAGACCGATGGCTCTCAACCTTGATTCAATTTAACCTGATTTAAAAATGAAAAGTAACTCACTTCGCATGGCCGGGATTAACAGTCCCATCATTCCCACCATTGCGGCCTTGGTCAGAAATAATCCAGGCACCATTTCCTTGGGTCAAGGGGTTGTGAATTACACCCCTCCCGCAGAAGCTATTTCTGCGCTGGGAGGCATGATGAGTGACCCCACCCTGCACAAATACTTGGCTGTCTCGGGACACCCTGATCTGATAGAAGCCATTCAAAACAAACTGCGCACCGAAAACCAAGTCGAATTGGGCACCGAGGCCATGCTCATGGTCACAGCCGGCAGCAACATGGCTTTTCTCAACTCAGTCATGGCTGTGGCTGATCCTGGTGATGAATTCATCCTGCCCATGCCCTTTTACTTCAACCAAGAAATGGCCATTCGCATGTGCGGTTGCATTCCAGTGCCGGTGCCTACCAACGCCGATTGGAGCTTGAATGTTGAAGCTTTGGCGGCGGCCATCACCCCTCGGACCCGCGCTATTTTGACAGTCTCGCCCAACAACCCAACGGGTGCGGTCTACAGTGAAGCCTCGTTGCGGGCTGTGAATGCGCTGTGCGCTCAACAGGGTCTTTATCATTTCAGTGATGAGGCCTATGAGTACTTTACCTACGATGGCGTCCAACACTTTTCCCCAGCCAGCATTTCAGGCGCTTCCAAGCACACCTTGTCGTTTTACTCCATGTCTAAAAACTATGGCATGGCCAGCTGGCGTGTGGGTTATGTGGTGTTTCCCTCAGGGCTGTTTGATGCAATGAACAAGGTACAAGACACCAATTTAATTTGTGCCCCCATGCCCTCCCAACTTCTTGCGCTTCAAGCCCTTCAACTGGGACGGCCTTGGGTTGAACCCAAAGTCAAAGCCTTGAGTGAAGTGCGGCAAACCGTTTACAAAGCGCTGGCGGGCTTGGGTGATTTGGTTGAATTCCCGCAAACCCAAGGCGCGTTTTATGTGCTCATGAAACTACCAGGCTTGAAAGCGGGCGTTGAGCCCATCGCCTTTAACCAAGCCATGACAGAGAATTTCAAAGTGGCTTCTATTCCTGGCTTTGCGTTTGGTTTAAGCCGGACCCACGAGGCCAATTACCAACGCTTGTCCTATGGTGCTCTCGACGCAGCCAGCGTTGCAGAAGGTGTGCAACGCTATGTGGCGGCAGTGAAAGATTGGTATGGCGTCAGAAATTAGCGCCTTATTGCAAATCACCCTTTAAGGCGTCTGGCACGGGCAGGGGCAAAACGTCGATGCCCTCATCCAAAAGTTCTTGTGTTTCTTCGAAAGATGCTTTGCCGCGAATATTGCGCTCTTCAGATTCACCATAGTGCATCTTGCGCGCTTCTTCTGCAAAGTTCTTCCCAACATCTTCGGTGTTGGCCATGACGTGCTTGACCATCCTCATCCAAGCAGCTTGCATGAGTTGCAAAGATTCTGGGTTGGCACGGGCCACGGGAAGACCCTCTTCAGCATTGCTGACGTTGCCAACAACTTCTGGGGGCGCGGAAGGGTTCAAGGCTGGACTCGAAATGCCTGCAGATTGCGATGGATTGACGCTGTCATCTACATGACGAGGCTCAGAGGCACCCAAGTTCAGTCGAGGGGCTGAGGGCAGTTTTCGAATGTCCGTATTGGCACACAAGGGGCAAGCTACCAAGTCTCTTTCCCGTTGAGATTGGTAGTCTTCCTCAGAGCCAAACCAGCCCTCAAATGAATGCAGACCTGCACACTGAAGGTTCAACACTTTCATGATGCCGGGCCACCTCGGAAATTTGAAATCATCAGAGTCACAAGGCGTTGTCAATCCTGCTTAGTTGGCCAACATCTGGGCCACTGAACGAGCACACAAAGACATCAAGGCACCCGGCACAATGCCCAACACCAGAACCAGCAATCCATTGAGAGACAAGACCACACGCACATCAGCGTCGGCTGTCACCGTTGTGGCCGTGACGGCTTCGTCAAAATACATAAGCTTCACAACGCGCAAGTAGTAGAAAGCGCCAATGAGTGACATGGCCACCGCGAACACTGCCAAGGCAATGTCTGCAGTCTGTCCTGAAGCCACAAGGGCCTGCAACACAGACAGCTTGGCGTAGAAGCCGACCATGGGTGGAATGCCTGCCAAAGAAAACATACAAATGGCCATGACACCTGCATAAAGTGGACTGCGATTGTTGAGTCCCGCCAAGTCGGTGATCTCCTCGCTTTCAAAGCCTTGACGGGCCAGAAGCAGAATGACACCAAAAGAAGCCAAGGTCGTGAGCACGTAAGCGACCACATAGAACATGGCTGAGCTGTAGGCGTTGGCACCCATGGCCGCATTGCCGCTGACCACGCCTGACATCAAACCTATCAATACAAAACCCATCTGCGCAATGGTGGAGTAAGCCAACATGCGCTTGATGTTGGTCTGTGCAATGGCTGCCAAGTTACCCACCAGCAAAGATGCAATGGCCAACAGGGCCAGCATTTGCTGCCAATCAATGGCCATGGGCAACAAGCCTTCCACCAACAAACGAATGGTGATGGCGAAGGCGGCCAACTTCGGGGCACCAGCGATCATGAGCGTGACTGCGGTAGGTGCGCCTTGATAAACGTCAGGCACCCACATGTGGAATGGCACCACGCCGAGTTTGAAGGCCAAACCAGCCACCACAAACACCAATCCAAATACCAACACCTGATGCTTGACTTGACCGCTTGCAATGACCTTGAACACAGTCGCCAAGTCCAAGGACCCTGTGGCCCCATAGAGCATGGACATGCCATACAACAAGAAGCCAGAAGCCATGGCTCCCAGCACAAAGTACTTCATAGCCGCTTCTGTCGCTTGGGTGTTGTCACGACGCAAGGCCACCAAGGCGTAGCTCGACAGGGTCAATAATTCAAGGCCCAAATACAGAACCAAGAAGTTTTGACTGGAGATCATGACGCTCATACCGAGCAAAGCAAACACAGAGAGAATGAAAATTTCGCCGCCCCGCAGCATGTCACGATCGGCGGCATAAGGACGTCCATAGACCAACGTCACCATGACGGCGATGGTTGAAAAGCACTTGAGCCAATGTCCCATCGGGTCGGATACCACCAAACGACCGAAGCCGTAAAGAGTGTGGCCGGCATCAGCGTAGAAAGCGTGCAGCAGCGCCACGCTGCCCAATGAGGCCAATGTCAGAACATAGGTCAGCGTGCGTTTAGGGCTTGTGACAAACAGGTCCACCAGGGCAATCACGCAGGCCATGACCAGCAATGCGATTTCCGGGTAGACCGTCGTCCAACTGCTTGCGTCAATCATGTCAATTCTCTCTATCTTAAAGTTTCAGCTGACCATCGGCCATCATGGCAATTTGGAAGCAGCCACGTGCTCCAACAAATTGGCCACAGAGACTTCCATCACGTCGGTGAAAGGCTTGGGATACAACCCCATGTAAAGCACCGCAATGGCCAACAAGGCCATGACCGTGAATTCACGCGCATTGATGTCTGTGAGTTCTTTCACATCGTTGTTGGCTACAGGGCCCAAGTAAACGCGCTTGAACATCCAAAGGGTATAGGCTGCGCCAAAGATCAAGGCAGAGGCCGCCAGCAGACCCACCACAAAATCAAACTTCACAGCACCCAAAATAACCATCCACTCGCCCACAAAACCAGCTGTGCCTGGCAAACCGCAGTTGGCCATCGAGAATAGCAAAGCGAAAGCTGTGAATTTGGGCATGGTGTTGACCACGCCGCCATAGCTGGCAATGTCGCGAGAATGTACACGGTCGTAGAGGACGCCAATCGACAAGAACATGGCAGCTGACACAAAACCGTGCGCAATCATTTGAACCAAACCACCGGAAACGCCCAAAGGATTGAAGATAAAGAAGCCCAAGGTGACAAAGCCCATGTGAGCGACGGATGAATAAGCCACCAGTTTTTTCATGTCTTGTTGCACCATGGCCACCAAGCCCACATAAATCACCGCCACCAGTGACAACACAATCATGAAGGTGCCCCACTCACGCGCAGCGTCGGGGGCAATGGGCATGGAGAAACGCAAGAAGCCATAAGCACCCAGTTTCAACATGATGGCTGCCAACACGGCGGAGCCGCCGGTCGGCGCTTCCACGTGCACATCAGGCAACCAGGTGTGCACGGGCCACATGGGCACTTTGACAGCAAAGGCAGCAAAGAATGCGAAGAACAGGAAGTTTTGTGCTGTAGCAGACAAAGGCAGTTCATGCCACGTGGCAATGTCAAAGCTCCCGCCAGATTGGGTGTATAAAAAGATCAGCGCGATCAATGTCAGCAGCGAACCCAACAAGGTGTAAAGGAAAAACTTAAAGGCAGCGTAGATTTTGTTAGGACCGCCCCAAATACCAATGATCAAATACATCGGAATCAGGGTGGCCTCAAAGAACACGTAGAACAGCAAGCCATCTAACGCAGAAAACACGCCAATCATCAATCCCGAGAGGATGAGAAATGCGGCCATGTATTGGTTCACTTTGCGCGTAATCACTTCCCAACCAGCAATGATCACAACCACGTTGATGAATGCTGTCAGGATGACGAACCACAAAGAAATACCATCAAGTCCCAAGTGGTAGTTCACATTGAAGCGTTCAATCCAAGAAACATTCTCAACAAATTGCATGTCAGCGGTATCGAGTTTGAAACCGCCATACAAAGGCAGTGTGACCAAGAAACTCACAATGGCACCCACCAGTGACAACCAGCGCACAGATTGTGCTTGTTCGTCACGGCCCAAAGCCAATAAAACAATGCCGAACGCGATAGGCGTCCAAATGGCGAGGCTCAACAATCCCATTTTGTGACTTCCTTATTTATTCAGCCAGACGAAATACGTCATCAGCAAGAAGATACCCAAGATCATCACCAAGGCATAGTGGTAAAGATAGCCTGTTTGCAACTTGCGAGTCCAGGCTGAAACCATGGCCACCAGTTTCCATGAGCCATTCACAAGCAGTCCGTCAATCAAGGTGCGGTCGCCAATTTTCCAAAGTCCATTGCCCAATGCACGTGCACCACGGGCCAAAATGTTTTCGTTGATCCAGTCCATGTAGTACTTGTTCTCAAGAAGAACCACCAATGGATGCAAAGCGCGACCCATGGCAGCAGGCACAGCGGGATTGATCAAGTACATGTACCAAGCGACCACCACACCAGCCAAAGCAAGCCAGAATGGTGCTGTGGTGACAGCATGCAGGGCCATGGCAACAGGGCCGTGGAAAGCATCTGCCAGCTCTTGCATCACAGGATGCTTGCCAACATCTACAAATACCGCGTCTTTGAAGAACTCACCAAACAGCATGGCGTCGATGGTCATGTAACCAATGACCACAGAAGGAATGGCCAGCAGAATCAATGGCACCGTCACAACCCAAGGAGACTCGTGTGGCCGATGACTGCTGTGATCATGGTCATCGTGATGGTCGGCGTGGTGACCGTGGTGCGAATCTGGGTTCTGGTCATATCGCTCTTTGCCATGGAACACCAAGAAGTACATGCGGAATGAGTAGAAGGCCGTGACGAACACGCCAGCCAAGACGGCAAAGTTGGCAAAGCCAGCGGCAGCCAAGTGGCTTTCACGTACCGCTTCAATGATGCTGTCTTTGGAGTAGAAACCTGAGAAAAAAGGCGTTCCAATGAGCGCCAAAGAACCCAGCAAAGAAGTGATCCAAGTGATGGGCATGTACTTGCGAACGCCCCCCATGTAACGGATGTCTTGGTTGTGGTGCATGCCCATGATGACCGAGCCCGCGCCTAAGAACAACAAGGCTTTGAAAAATGCGTGTGTCATGAGGTGGAACACGGCCACAGAATAAGCAGAGGCGCCCAAAGCCACTGTCATGTAACCCAACTGCGACAAGGTGGAATAAGCCACCACCCGCTTAATGTCGTTCTGAATAATGCCCAAGAAGCCCATGAACAAGGCCGTGATGGCACCAATCACCATGATGAAGTTCAAGGCTGTTTCAGATAACTCGAACAAGGGCGACATGCGCGCCACCATGAAGATGCCCGCTGTCACCATGGTCGCTGCGTGAATCAGGGCAGAGATGGGTGTAGGACCTTCCATAGAGTCTGGCAACCACACGTGCAAAGGGAACTGGGCCGATTTACCCATGGCACCAATGAACAAGCAGATGCAAATGACCGTGACCAACATCCAGGAGGTACCCGGCAATGTGAGAGCGCTGAGTTCACTGGCTTTCGCAAATGCCTCTGCGTAATTGAGAGTACCTGCATAGGCGGCAATAAGGCCAATCCCCAAGATGAAACCAAAGTCTCCGACACGATTGACCAAGAAGGCTTTCATGTTGGCAAAAATGGCAGTGGGCTTATTGAACCAAAAACCAATGAGCAAGTAAGACACCAAGCCCACAGCTTCCCAGCCAAAGAACAGTTGCAGCATGTTGTTGCTCATGACCAGCATCAACATCGAGAAGGTGAACAGCGAGATGTAGGCAAAGAAGCGGTTGTAGCCTTCGTCTTCATCCATGTAGCCGATGGTGTAGATGTGCACCATGAGCGACACAAAGGTGACGACGCACATCATCATGGCGGTGAGGCCATCAACCATGAACCCCACTTCCATGTTGAGACCGCCCACCGTCATCCAAGTGTAAAGAGTCTCATTGAAACGCGCGCCATCCATGGCCACGCTTTTCAGGGTGGCTGCTGACAAGATGAAGGCAATGAGCACGCCCAAAATGGTGAGGGTGTGTGTGAGGCGACGACCGATCCAGTTACCGCCGAATTGAGTTCCCAGAATACCCGCCAGCATCGCGCCGGCCAATGGGGCCAAGGGCACTGCAAGCAATGTAGAAGCGTTAAGGGTTTGGCTCATGATTGTTTAACCTCTTATCCCTTGAGCGAATCAAGTTCGTCTACATTGATGCTGTTCATGTTTCGGAACAAAAGGACCAAGATGGCCAAGCCAATGGCAGACTCTGCCGCTGCCACAGTCATGATGAAGAACACGAAAACTTGTCCGTGCATGTCACCCAAGTAGTGAGAGAAAGCCACAAAATTCATATTGACAGCCAAGAGCATCAACTCAATGGCCATCAAAAGCACGATCAAATTCTTGCGGTTCAAGAAAATACCGATGACTGCCAAAGCAAACAACATGGCGCCCAGTGACAAGTAGTGTCCGAGTGTCAAAGTCATTGTTTAATCTCCTTGGATGCTTCTGCCGTTGCAGGGGCTTCGGGGGCTTCGGGGGCATTGGGGGCATTGGGGGCATCACCAGGCTTGACAGGCTCCATTTTCAAAACACGCAAGCGATCGCTGGCTCTCACGTGAACTTGTTCAGAGGCACTGATGGCTTTGCTGTCTTTGCGATGCCGCAAAGTGAGCGCTATGGCAGCAATCATGGCAACCAACAAGATGGCCGCGGCCACTTGGATGGGCATGAGGTATTCCGTGTAAAGCAATATGCCCAGGGCCTTGCTGTTGGGAATTTCTGGCCCGACTTGCCCCACGGCCACGGCAACTTTTGGAGCAGCTGAGGTTCGGAAGCCACTCATGAGCACAGCCGCCATTTCAAGGGCGACCAAGGCGCCCAAAGTAGCTGCCAAAGGAAAGTGCTTCCAAAAGCCGTCACGCAGGGTGTCCAGGTTAATGTCGAGCATCATCACCACAAACAAGAACAACACCATCACGGCACCTAAGTAAACCAAGACCAAAGTCATGGCCAAGAACTCTGCTTGCAGAAGCAGCCAAAGACCTGAAGCCTGCGAAAACGCCAACATCAAAAACAACACGGCATGCACCGGATTGCGAGCAGTCACAACTCGAAAGGATGCGAACAGCAGCACCACCGAGAACAGATAAAAGAAACCAGTTTTGACGTCCATGGGTTGTCGCTTGTTAGTTTTTGTCAATCAGTCGATCAACGGTACTTGGCATCAGCCGCTCTGGCTGCAGCAATGTCTTTTTCGTAACGATCGCCCACTGCCAAGAGCATCTCTTTGGTGTAGTGCAAATCGCCACGCTTCTCGCCGTGGTACTCCAGAATAGAAGTTTCCACAATGGAATCAACGGGACAGCTTTCTTCGCAGAAACCGCAGAAGATGCACTTCGTCAAATCGATGTCATAGCGTGTGGTTCTGCGCGAGCCGTCAGTTCGAACTTCAGATTCAATGGTGATGGCCATTGCAGGGCAAACAGCCTCACACAATTTGCAAGCAATGCAACGCTCTTCGCCGTTTTCATAGCGTCGCAAAGCGTGCAAGCCCCTGAAGCGCGGAGACAAAGGAGTCTTCTCTTCGGGGAATTGCAGGGTGACCTTGCGACGGAAAGCATAACGCCCCGTCAAGGCCATGCCTTTGACCAACTCAAATAGCATGAAGCTTTTGAGAAAATCTTTGAGAGAGAAATTGGATACAGCCACTGTAGACATGTCTTAACCCGGTTATTTCCAAATATTCCAAGGCGAATGCAACCAAACGCCCACAATCAACAACCACACCAAGGTGACTGGGATGAAAATTTTCCAGCCCAAACGCATGATTTGGTCATAACGGAAACGCGGGAAAGTGGCGCGAATCCAGATGAACATTGACACCACCAGAAAAGTTTTGAGGCCCAACCAAATCCAACCCGGAATGAAGTTGAAAAGCGCACTGTCAATGGGCGAAATCCAGCCCCCCAAAAACATGATCACTGCCAGGATAGACACCAACCACATGCTGGCGTACTCTGCCAAAAAGAAGATGGCAAAACCCATGCCGGAATACTCCACCATGTGGCCTGCCACGATTTCAGCCTCTCCTTCCACCACGTCAAAGGGATGGCGGTTTGTTTCAGCAACGCCAGAGATGAGGTAGACCATGAAGATGGGAAACAAAGGCAACCAGTTCCATGACAAGAAGTTCAAGCCCATACTGACCAATTCGCCATTGCCTTGCCCCAACACAATTTCTGTGAGGTTCATGCTACCGGTCACCATGATGACCACCAAGAAGCAAAAGCCCATGGCGATTTCGTAGCTCACCATTTGAGCAGACGCGCGCAGTGCACCCAAGAAAGCATATTTGGAATTGGAGGCCCAGCCCGCAATGATCACCCCATAAACCTCAATGGACGTGATGGCCATGACCAGCAACAATCCCGCGTTGATGTTGGTGAGCGCTACTTCGGGTCCAAAGGGAATGGCCACCCATGCGGCCAAGGCTGGCATGATGGCCATGATGGGGCCAAGTCGGAACAAGCCCAAGCTGGCAGCCGTGGGGTTGATCAGTTCTTTGGTGAGCAGTTTGATGGCATCGGCAAATGGTTGCAACAAACCAAACGGGCCGACGCGGTTGGGGCCCAAGCGAACCTGCATGAAACCCAGTAATTTGCGCTCCCATAAAGTGAGGTAAGCCACAGACAACAAAAGAGGCACCAAGATACACACAATCTTGAGCAAGATCCACAAGACTGGCCACGCCACAGCAGCCCACCATGTTTCTGAAATGGCGTTAAGGCCACTGCTGTAAAGAGCGTCGATCATCCGTGCACTCCTTCTGCGTGATTCTTGGCATTTCGGGCATCTGCCGTCAGTTGCAAGGACGGCGCACGTCGCACCAAGCTGTCGAGTTGGTAAATAGACGCCACACAAGGCGTGTCGACGTTGCCCGTCAGGCGAACTTCATCGCTGCATGAATTGCCTAAATTCAAGGGTGTTGCAGCGATTTGTTTCAACACATCTTGTGATGTTTCAAAAGTCAACTGAGGCAAACCCAACATATTGGCCAAGACGCGTAACACTTTCCACGCGGGACGTGTTTCAGCCAGCGGCTTCACCACTGCATGGAAGCTTTGCAAGCGCCCTTCAGCATTGACGAAACTGCCGGATGTTTCTGTGAAAGGTGCAATGGGCAGCAACACGTCTGAGAAAGCCATGTTGGCTTTGAAGGGGCTGAGTGTGACAACCATCTGCATGGCGGCCAAGGCAGCAACAGCATTGGTGCCAGCAGCAGAATCTTCAACGGGTTCAGTGTTGAGAAGCAAAGCGGCCTTCAAGCCACCCGCTAACATTTGCGCAGCATTCAAACCACCTGACTGAGGCTCCGCTTTTGCCCACTGTGCACCCACTGTGTTGGCAGCTTCCGTGAGGTAGCCATAAGTTGCGCCAGTTTGATCGGCAATCCACTGGGCTAAGCTCAACAGACTTGAGGCATTGGCATGGTGTGCTGCGGCATTGCCCAGCAGAACAGCTTTGCGTTCGCCGCCCAAGAGTGACTTGGCAATGGCGAGTGCTTCAGGAGTAGCTTGACCTTGAGCAGGGGCTGTCACGCCCTTCTCTGCCGCAATGGCCGTCGCCACATTGGCCAAGCTTTGTGCCCATGAACTGGCTTCTTGCACATCGGCATACGCAACGGGCATGGCCCACGCATCGGCCGCATTGAACAGGGCCTTGGAAGTAATGGCGCTGACTTGCGCACCATTGCGTTGAGCTTGACGGATACGCTGCGCAAACAGTGGATGGTCCTTGCGCAAGTTGCTGCCTACCAACAACACGCGTTGAAGTTGTGTCAGGCTCGCAATGGAGGTGCCCAAGTAGCGCACGCCTTGCGCCTTTATAAATTCAGCATTGCGCAAGCGATAGTCGATGTTGTCAGACCCCAAGGATCGCAGCAAAGTGCTAGCCAAATGAAGTTCTTCCAAAGTGCTGTGAGGGCTCACCAAGGCGCCAATGCTGCTTGCACCATGGTCTTTGCTGATTTGATTCAACCCATTGGCCACATATTCCAAGGCCGTTTGCCAGTCAACCTCTTTCCATTCACCGCCCTGCTTGATCATGGGCGTGCGCAAACGATCGGCGCTGTTCAAAGCTTCGTAAGAGAAACGCTCTCGGTCAGCAATCCAACACTCATTGACTTCTTCATTTTCCAAGGGCACCACGCGCAGCACTTCATTGTTCTTCACTTGAACCACCAAATTGGCACCGGAAGAATCATGGGGCGCAATGGACTTGCGGCGCGACAATTCCCAAGTGCGAGCGCTGTAACGAAATGGTTTGCTGGTCAGCGCGCCCACTGGGCAAATATCGATCATGTTGCCAGAAAGCTCTGAGTCAACCGATTGACCGACAAAGGTTTCAATTTCGGCGTGCTCACCGCGGTGTGACATGCCTAGTTCCATCACGCCAGCCACTTCTTGACCAAAACGAACGCAGCGTGTGCAGTGAATACAACGACTCATCTCTTGCATGCTAACGAGTGGGCCCACATCTTTGTGAAACACCACTCGTTTTTCTTCTTCGTAACGTGAACCCGAACCGCCATAACCCACGGCCAAATCTTGCAATTGACATTCGCCGCCTTGATCACATATGGGGCAGTCAAGCGGGTGATTGATGAGCAAGAACTCCATGACCGACTGCTGTGCCTTGATGGCTTTGTCTGACTTGGTGCGAACAACCATGCCTTGCGTGACCGGCGTCGCACAAGCAGGCATGGGCTTGGGTGCTTTTTCAACATCGACCAAACACATGCGGCAGTTGGCCGCAATGCTCAATTTCTTGTGATAGCAGAAGTGAGGAATGTAAGTGCCGGCCTTTTCAGCGGCATGCATGACCATGCTGCCTTCTAAGACCTCTACTTTTTTGCCATCTAATTCAATTTCAACCATGGTGATCTGCCATCTCAAACGTAAGCGGTGACCATGCAGGTCTTGTGCTCAACGTGGTACTCAAATTCGTGACGGAAATGTTTGATCATTCCGCGCACAGGCATGGCGGCGGCATCACCCAAAGCGCAAATTGTGCGCCCCTGAATGTTGTCTGCCACCGAGTTCAACAAGTCGAGGTCGCTTGCGCGGCCGTGACCATTTTCAATTCGATCGACCATGCGCCACAACCAACCCGTGCCTTCACGGCAAGGTGTGCATTGGCCGCATGATTCATGGGAGTAGAAATAAGACAAACGTTGCAAAGACTTGACCATGCAACGTGTGTCGTCCATGACGATGACGGCACCCGAGCCCAACATGGAGCCGGCTTTGGCGATGGCGTCGTAGTCCATGGTGATGTCCATCATGATGTTGGCGGGCAACACGGGGGCTGAAGAGCCGCCAGGAATGACTGCCTTTAAATTGCGGCCGCCGCGCATCCCGCCAGCCAACTCCAAGAGCTTGGGGAACGAGGTGCCCATTGGAATTTCATAGTTGCCAGGACGCTCAACATCGCCACTGATGGAGAAAATTTTGGTGCCGCCATTGTTGGGCTTGCCGCATTCCAAATAGGCTTGGCCGCCGTTGCGAATGATCCAGGGGACTGCTGCAAAGGTTTCGGTGTTGTTGATGGTGGTGGGCTTGCCGTACAAACCAAAGCTGGCAGGGAATGGTGGCTTGAATCGAGGTTGGCCTTTTTTACCTTCCAAAGATTCAAGCAAGGCTGTTTCTTCTCCGCAGATATATGCACCGAAGCCGTGAGTGGCATGCAACTGAAAATTGAAATTGCTGCCCATGATCATGTCACCCAGATACCCTGCAGCGCGCGCTTCTTCAAGGGCGGCTTCAAAGCGCTCGTAGGTTTGGAAAATTTCGCCGTGAATGTAGTTGTAACCCACATTGATGCCCATGGCATAAGCGGCGATGGCCATGCCTTCAATCACGATGTGTGGATTGAATTGCATGATGTCACGATCTTTGCAAGTGCCGGGTTCGCCTTCGTCAGAATTACAAACCAAATACTTTTGACCCGGAAACTGACGGGGCATGAAGCTCCACTTCAGACCGGTTGGGAAACCCGCACCGCCACGTCCGCGCAAGGCAGACTCTTTAACCGTGGCAATGACTTGGTCTTGTGTCAACCCTTCACCGCCATCTTGGCCCAAAATTTTGCGCAAAGCTTGGTAACCACCGCGAGCTTCGTAATCTTTTAGGTTCCAGTTATGGCCATTCAAATCCGACATGATTTGCGGGTTGATGTGACGCTCATGGAATGAAGATTCCAAGCCGGTGGCCGCAAAGCGCGACAACAATTGATTCAGATCAGCGCTCATGTTGCGCCTCCAGATTTTTGCAAAGTATCGATCAACTCGTCGAGCTTTTCGTTGCTCATGAAACTGCACATGGTGCGGTCGTTGACCAGCAACACAGGCGCATCGGCGCACGCGCCTTGGCATTCACTGGGCTGCAAAGTAAACAGGCCATCAGCGGTCGTTTCACCCACTTGAATGCCCAAACGCTTTTGTAAATGGACCAATGCTTGCTGACCACCATGCAACTGACAAGGTAAATTGTTGCAAACGTTCAGCTTGAACTTGCCCAATTTTTGCTGGTTGTACATGTTGTAAAAAGTAGTGACTTCGTGCACAGCCATGGGCGCCATGCCAAGGTAGTCGGCCACGACTTTCTCGCTCTCGGAGCTGACCCAGCCAAGCTCTTGTTGCAAAATAGACAAACAAGCCATCACGGCCGATTGCTTCTGGTCAGCTGGAAATTTGGCCACTTCGCGAGCGAAGCGAGCTTTGGTTGCATCAGAGATCATCTGTCAATCTCTCCAAACACAATGTCCATGGTTCCGATGATGGCCACTGCATCGGCCAACATGTGGCCACGGGCCATTTCATCAAGGGTCGCCAGATGGGCATAGCCCGGGGCACGGATTTTTAAACGGTAGGGTTTGTTGGCGCCATCGCTGACGAGGTAAATACCAAACTCACCTTTGGGATGCTCAACAGCGGCGTAGGCCTGACCTTCAGGGACGTGAAAACCTTCGGTGAAGAGCTTGAAATGGTGAATCAAACCTTCCATGTTGGTCTTCATGGCTTCACGTGCAGGTGGCGCTACTTTTTGGTTGTCCGTGATCACAGGGCCAGAGTTGGCCCTCAACCACTTGATACATTGCTGAATAATCCGATTGGATTCGCGCATCTCTTGCATGCGGACCAAGTAACGGTCGTAGCTGTCGCCTGTTTTGCCCACAGGGACATCGAACTCAACTTTGTCGTAGACCTCATAGGGCTGAGTCTTGCGCAAATCCCAAGCAATGCCAGAGCCACGAAGCATCGGACCCGTCATGCCCAAGTTCAGAGCGCGTTCGGGTGAGACCACCCCCACCCCCACCGTGCGCTGCTTCCAAATACGGTTATCGGTGAGCAATGTTTCGTACTCGTCGATGCAGTTGGGGAAACGCTGGGTGAAATCTTCAATGAAATCCAACAAAGAGCCTTGGCGATTGCTGTTCAATTCAGCAATGGCTTTGGCGTTGCGAATTTTATTCACTTGGTATTGCGCCATGGTGTCTGGCAAATCACGGTAGACACCCCCTGGACGGAAATAAGCTGCGTGCATTCGAGCACCAGAAACAGCCTCGTACATGTCAAACAAATCTTCGCGTTCACGGAAGGTGTAAATCAAGACTGTGGAACTGCCGCAATCGTTGGCGTGTGAACCCAACCACATGAGGTGATTCAGCAAACGTGTGATTTCGGAGAACATCACGCGAATGTACTGTGCACGTTCAGGCACTTCCAGGCCCAAGAGTTTTTCTATCGCCAAACAATAGGCATGCTCATTGCACATCATGGACACATAGTCCAACCGATCCATGTAGGGCAATGACTGAATATAGGTTTTGGTTTCAGCCAGCTTTTCAGTGGCACGGTGCAAGAGGCCAATGTGGGGGTCGGCACGTTGCACAACCTCACCGTCGAGTTCCAGCACCAATCGAAGAACGCCATGAGCCGCAGGGTGCTGCGGCCCAAAGTTCAGGGTGTAGTTTTTAATTTCTGCCATATTGATTCACACAAGCCCCAGGGCGCTCAGTGCAGACCTCCGTAGTTGTCTTCGCGGATGATGCGCGGTGTGATTTCACGAGGCTCAATAGACACTGGTTCGTAGATGACGCGCGCGCGCTCTGCGTCGTAACGCATTTCGACGTGACCTGAAATGGGAAAGTCTTTGCGGAATGGGTGACCAATGAAACCGTAGTCCGTGAGAATACGGCGCAAATCTTGGTGGCCTTCAAAGACGATGCCATAAAGATCAAAGGCTTCGCGTTCATACCAGTTAGCAGAGTTCCACAATGCATTCACAGAATCAAGCAAAGGCAAATCGTCTTCGGGACACAAAGCCATGACACGAACACGCTGATTCAAGCTCACCGACAAGAGGTGGACCACGACACCAAAGCGCGGGCCGTCGGTGCCAACATCGCCGTAAGTGGAATAGTCCATGCCGCACAAATCAATCAACTGTTCAAACTTGCAAAGTGTGTTGTCGCGCAATGTTTGCATCACGCTAAGGTAATTGACTGCGGACACTTTGACAGTCACTTCACCTAAAGCCACTGAGACCTCTGAAACTTGGGCACCCAAAACTTGAGTCAGATGAAGTTGCAGCTGTTCGGGGTGAATTGAAAAAGTCATGGTACTTCTTTCAGACCCGAGCAATGGTGTTAGTGCGGCGAATTTTTTGCTGCAACTGAATGATGCCATAGATCAAGGCCTCAGCGGTTGGGGGGCAACCTGGCACATAGACATCGACAGGCACCACACGGTCACAACCTCGAACCACAGAGTAGCTGTAGTGGTAATAACCACCACCATTGGCGCATGAACCCATGGAAATGACCCAACGCGGTTCTGACATTTGGTCATAGACCTTGCGCAGGGCAGGCGCCATTTTGTTGGTCAAAGTTCCCGCGACAATCATCAAATCGCTTTGACGGGGACTGGCGCGGAAAACCTCTGCACCAAACCTAGCCAAGTCATAACGGGCTGTCGCTGCGTGCATCATTTCAACCGCACAACAGGCCAATCCGAAAGTCATGGGCCACAAAGAACCGGTTTTGGCCCAATTCACCACAGAGTCGTAACTTGTGGTGATAAAGCCTTCTTTCATCACGCCTTCAATCATTGTTCACATCCTTGTTGGAGCACAAAGTCAATTTCAGTGGATTGGGGATCATTCCCAATCAAGGGCGCCTTTTTTCCATTCGTAGACAAAGCCTACAACCAGAATGGCCAGAAAAATAACGACGGCAACGAAACCTGCGACACCGACTTCCTTGAGCGCCACTGCCCATGGAAAGAGGAAAGCGATTTCGAGGTCGAAGAGGATGAACAAAATGGCCACCAAATAATAGCGAACATCAAACTTCATGCGCGCATCTTCAAATGCTTCGAAGCCGCATTCATAAGGGGAATTTTTTGCCGCATCAGGGCGATTGGGGCCAAGGATGTAGCCCAACACCTGGGGAATGATGCCGACGGCAACGCCTACCAAGATAAACAACAAGATAGGAAGGTATTGGTCGAGGTTGTTCATGGACTTCTAATCACTGCTGAAACGCCAGATGCTCACACCTAGCGACTCTCTGTGTTGGTGCCGTCGGCGAGACTCGAACTCGCACAGCTTTCGCCACTACCCCCTCAAGATAGCGTGTCTACCAATTTCACCACGACGGCGGTTATTTGTTCTGATGGCATGAGGCACTCACAAGTGAGTTTTAGCTCTCAGAACATCCTCTAGTTTACCCTTAAACCGGTCTGTTCTTCGAGGTAAATATTGAAATTTATGAAGCACCTCAAGAAGTCTTGAAGCGCATCTTTGCTTACTTGGGACTTGCAGGTGCAGGAACACTTGAATTTGCAGGCGCTGCAGGAGCGTTGCCAGGTATTTGAGATGCGGTGCTGTTGTCAACAGGTGCCGCTGGCAGAGGCGCCACGACCGCTGCGCCCTCCAACACACTGCCCGAAGCAGTTGGGCGCAAGTTGCCAAAATAAGCCAACATCAAAGTTGTGACAAAAAAGACCGCAGCCAACACAGCCGTAGTGCGTGACAGAAAGTTAGCGCCACCAGAAGCACCAAAAAGACTGCCCGAACTTCCACTGCCAAAAGCTGCGCCCATGTCGGCGCCTTTACCATGCTGGACCAAAATGAGTCCAATCATGGCCAAGGCCGACAACATTTGAACCGCCAAAATTACAGTAATCATTGCATTCATGATTCACTCCCTCTCTAAAAAACGTCTGTCTGGGTTGTCTCAAGCCCTCAGGCCGAAACAGAACCTACGGCCATGATGGCCAAAAAGTCGGGCGCCTTGAGAGCGGCACCACCAATCAAGCCACCATCAATGTCTGCTTGCGCCAACAATTGCGCAGCATTGGCGGCATTCATGCTACCGCCGTACAAAATAGAAATTCTGTCTGAATGAGGCGTTGCCGCTTTCAACTGGGCTCGCAACACGGCATGCACTTCTTGGGCCTGCTCAGGCGACGCTGTGCGCCCTGAACCAATGGCCCAAACGGGCTCATAAGCCACCACAATTTCACTGATGCAATGACCGTTGGTGTGGATGACTGCCGCCAATTGACGCTTCACCACTTCTTCGGTTTTTCCTGCTTCGCGTTCAGCCAAAGTTTCGCCTACACACACAATGGGGGTGATGCCAGCCGACAAAGCGCGTTGCGCTTTAAGGGCTACAGTGGCATCCGACTCCAGATGGTATTGACGGCGCTCTGAATGACCCACGATGGCATAGCGCACCGCAAAATCTTTCAACATGCCTGCAGAGATTTCACCCGTGAAGGCACCTGACTCTTGTGCAGACACATCTTGAGAGCCCAAAGAAATGAGGGACTGACCTTCAAGCAAAGCCTGTGCCTGCGCCAAATAGGCTGCAGGCACACAGACTGCAGCCTGGCAATTCATGCCTTTGCTACCGTCTAGCAATGCTTGCAACAAAAAGACGTTGGCAGCCAAGTTGCCGTTCATCTTCCAGTTGCCCGCAATGAGCTTTTTCTTCATGGTCAACCCTTCAAACCTTGACCATTGATCACTCTGACTGCGAAGGCGCAGCAGGACGGTCGAGCAAGGCTTTCATGGACAACTTCACGCGGCCTTTTTCGTCGGTCTCGAGCACTTTGACTTTGACGATCTGACCTTCTTGCAAATAGTCAGACACTTTTTCAACCCGCTCGTGTGCAATTTGGCTGATGTGCAACAAGCCATCTTTGCCTGGCAATAAATTGATCAATGCACCGAAGTCCAAAATCTTGGTGACGGGACCTTCATACACTTTGCCAATTTCAACTTCAGCGGTGATCTGCTCAATGCGGCGCTTGGCTTCATCAGCCTTGGCACCGTCAGTGGCCGCAATGGTAATTGTGCCGTCTTCGTTGATGTTAATTTGCGTGCCGGTTTCTTCAGTGAGTGCACGGATGGTAGCGCCGCCTTTACCGATCACGTCACGAATCTTCTCGGGATTGATCTTCATGGTGAAGAGCTTAGGTGCGAAGTTAGAAACTTCTGTTTTGGCTTCGCTCATGGCATCTTGCATTTTGCCCAAGATGTGCATGCGTGCTTCTTTGGCTTGTGCCAATGCCACTTGCATGATCTCTTTGGTAATGCCTTGGATTTTGATGTCCATCTGCAAAGCTGTCACACCGTTGGTGGTACCGGCCACTTTAAAGTCCATGTCACCCAAATGATCTTCGTCGCCCAAGATGTCGGTCAAGACAGCAAAGCGGTTGGCATCTTTAATGAGTCCCATGGCAATACCGGCCACGTGAGCTTTCATCGGCACACCAGCGTCCATCAAGGACAAGCAGCCACCGCAAACAGATGCCATGGAAGAAGAACCATTGGATTCTGTAATTTCAGACACCACACGCATGGTGTACGGAAACTCTTCTTTGGTAGGTAACACAGCTGCCAAAGCACGCTTAGCCAAACGGCCGTGACCAATTTCACGACGCTTTGTAGAGCCCATGCGGCCCACTTCGCCAGTGGCAAAGGGAGGCATGTTGTAGTGCAGCATGAAACGGTCTTCGTATTCACCGGCCAAAGCGTCAATGCGCTGTGCATCGCGCTCTGTGCCCAAAGTAGCGATGACCAAAGCTTGTGTTTCACCGCGTGTGAACAAACATGAACCGTGCGTGCGTGGCAACACGGAATTGCGAATTTCGATAGGACGAACGGTGCGTGTGTCGCGGCCATCGATGCGGGGCTCGCCTGCCAAAATTTGGCTGCGAACAATGTTGGCTTCGATGTCAAACAACATGCCTTCAACTTTGACGCTGTCAAACTCGACGCCTTCAGCCTTCAAAGCAGCCATGGTGGCTGCGTAAGTTTCGCGGCAAGCGTGTGTGCGGTTTTGTTTGTTGCGAATTTGATAAGCAGCGCGCAGTTTTTCTTCTGCGTGTGCATTGACCTTGGCAATCAATGCTTCGTCCTTGGCGGGCGCAGTCCAATCCCAAGCGGGCTTGCCTGCATCGCGCACCAATTCGTGAATGGCGTTGATAGCAATGTTGCCCTGCTCATGGCCAAACACCACAGCACCCAACATGATTTCTTCAGACAATTGTTGCGCTTCTGATTCGACCATCAATACAGCAGCTTCTGTACCGGCAACGATCAGGTCCATCTGGCTGTCTTTGCGCTGCGTTTGACCTGGATTCAACACGTATTCGCCATTGACATAACCCACGCGCGCTGCGCCGATGGGGCCATTGAAAGGCACGCCAGAAATTGACAGTGCAGCGCTGACGGCAATGAGGGCAGCGATGTCGGCATCCACTTCAGGGTTCAAGGAGACGGTGTGAACCACGACGTGCACGTCGTTGTAAAAACCTTCTGGGAACAGAGGGCGAATAGGACGGTCAATGAGGCGGCTGGTGAGTGTTTCCAATTCGCTGGGCTTGGCTTCGCGTTTGAAGAAGCTGCCAGGGATCTTGCCCGCGGCATATGCTTTCTCAATGTAGTCCACGGTTAAGGGGAAAAAGTCTTGACCCGCTTTGGAAATTTTAGAAGCCACCACAGTGGCCAACACCACGGTGTCTTCAATGTTCACCAGCACTGCACCTGAAGCTTGGCGTGCAATTTCGCCAGTTTCCATAACGACCTTGTGTTGGCCCCATTGGAAAGTTTTTGTCACTTTGTTGAAAATGGACATGTTTGATAACTCCAGAAAATCACAGTGCAAACGGCTGCACTGAAAAGCCTAAATATTTGCAGTCTGAACTCGATGCCATTCCATCAATGATCTGTGTCGAAACACTGATGATTGATGGAATGACACAGCGCGGGTTCGGTCTGAAAACGTCTTTTAAGAAAACTTAAAGTAGAAAGCGCCTGAGCTAGCGGGCTAACTCAGGCGCTTGTCATCTTTCGATGCGCTTATTTGCGCAGGCCAAGTTTGGCGATCAGAGCAACGTAGCGGTCAGCGTCTTTGGACCGTAAATAGTCCAACAATTTACGACGACGGCTCACCATGCGCAACAATCCGCGGCGACCGTGGTGATCTTTGGCGTGTGTTTTAAAGTGCGGTGTCAACTCGTTGATGCGAGCTGTGAGCAAAGCCACTTGAACTTCGGGACTACCCGTGTCATTGGCTGCGCGAGCATTGGCCTTAACGACCTCTGCCTTGATAGAGGATGCAATCATTTTCTTCCTTTATTTCGTCTTGAAACCAGTTGCAGAACTACTGGTCACAAATGACGAGGTTTTATAACTTGCGCAAGCGGTTTGGAATCAACTGCTGCGTGCGATCTTTACAGAGCAACTCGCCACCAGGGCGCCTCACTTGGCAAAGCCTCGGAATTATAACCACAGGGGTCACAGTCAGGAAGCACTGGCCGCCTAACTGGATAAAAAAACAGCCCTCTATGCTTCAAACCCAGTTCAAAACAGCCCAAAATAAGCCCTTATGGACAAAATCAGAATTGACAAATGGCTTTGGGCGGCTAGATTTTACAAAACTCGGTCTTTGGCCACCGACGAGGTTGGAAAAGGTCGAATTGAGGTGAACGCTCAAGTCGCCAAGGCCTCTCGTGAGGTCAAGGTAGGTGACATCATCAGCGCCCGTCAAGGCGATATCACCCGAACCATCCAAGTTTTGGCCATCAGCGACCAACGGGGGCCCGCGCCCGTCGCACAGGCTTTGTACGAAGAATCAGCGGAGAGCTTGGCACTTCGAGAAAAAACCGCCATTCAAAGGCGTTTGGCCAGAGAACCCGCGCTCAGCATTGAACAAGGGCGTCCCACCAAGCGCAACCGCCGCGAACTTGAAAAAGCCAAACAGGGGGGCTGGAACGATCGCTGGAGTGCGTCTGTCGATCCTGACTGAAAGACTCAATTCCACCGAGGCTCAGATTCAGGGGTTTTCACCCTCCCCCATGAGACGCCGCCCCTCTAAAGTGTGAAAACACTGAACCAAACAGGAGTCTCGTTGTGAATTTTTTCAATCCCCTGGCAAATTCCGTTCGCCCACGTCGCCTTTCGCTGTTGCCGACCCTTGCACTCATCAGCGCGCTTGGCTCAGGGCTGATGACGAGCCCAGAAACCTCGGCTCAAGCCTACCCCACCAAGCCCATTCGCTTGGTGGTGACTTTCCCAACAGGCGGTGCGCCCGACATCCTGGCCCGACTGTTCAGTGAAAAGGCACAATTGGGACAAGCCATTGTGATCGACAACAAGCCTGGCGCGGGGGGCAACATTGGTAGCGACATCGTTGCCAAATCAGCCGGAGATGGCTACACCCTCGTCATGGGCACGGTGGGCACCCACTCAATCAATGGCGCACTGTATGAAAAAATGCCATACGACATGGTGAAAAACTTCACTCCGATTTCACTCATTGCGTCAGCGCCCAACCTGCTGGTGGTTAACAACGACTTGCCTGTGAAGACGGTCAATGAATTGATTGCCTACATGAAGGCCAACCCCAACAAACTTTCATTCGGCTCGCCCGGCATCGGCACCTCCGTTCACATGTCTGGGGAACTGTTCAAGTCAATGACAGGCACCAGCATGACCCATGTACCCTACAAGGGTCGCCAATTCTTCTTGCCAGACCTTTTGGGTGGCAGCATTCAATTGGTGTTTGACAACATGCCATCTGCCCTGCCCATGGCCAAAGAGGGCAAAATTCGGGCAATTGCGCAGACCACTGCGAAACGATCACCTGCAGCACCCGATGTCCCCACAGTAGCAGAGACTTTGCCCGGCTTTGAAGCCATCACCTGGTTTGCCATGTTTGCACCCGCCAATACACCCAAGCCCATCATTGATAAATTGAATGCCGAAGTCATTCGCATTTTTAAATTGCCCGATGTTGCAGAACGATTGAAAACACTCGGCCTAGACCCTGTCCTATCCTCCTCCGAAGAGCTTGGCAAATACCAAGCCAGCGAAATTGTGAAATGGGCCAAAGTGGTCAAAGAATCCGGCGCCAAAGCTGAATAAAAAATCAATTCTCTCAATTTGGAATTTTGAAATGACACAAGAGCTCAACAGACGCGACGTCTTGCAAGCTGGTATCGCAAGTGCGGTCACTGTGGCCATACCAAGCATGGCACAAAGCAACTTCCCCTCCAAGCCGATCAAGTTAATTTGTCCGTGGCCTGCAGGTGGATCCTCCGATGGTGTGATGCGATCACTGGCAGACAGTGCCACACGCATCTTAGGAAGTTCAGTGGTCATCGAAAACAAAGCGGGCGCCAGTGGCATGTTAGGACCCAATGAATTGGTCAATGCCAAACCAGATGGCTATACACTTTCGCAGTTAACGATGCCAATTTTTCGTTTGCCTCACATGCAAAAAATGCAGTTCAATCCTCTGCAAGATTTCACCTATATTGCGTGCTTAACGGGTTACACATTCGGCATGGTGGTGCGAGCGGATTCGCCCATCAAAAATATCAAGGACTTGGTGGCGTTCGCCAAAGCAAATCCAGGCAAATTCACATTTGGCTCAACGGGCAATGGCACGACACCCCACTTGGCGGTCGAAGAGTTCGCGATGAAAGCGGGCATCCAATTGCAACACGTGCCTTTCAAAGGCAGTGCCGATGGTATGGCCTCCGTGCTAGGCGGACACGTCATGGCACACAGCGATGCCACGGGCTGGGCCCCTCTTGTCGATGCAGGCACTTGCAGGCTTCTTGCCACTTACGGCAGCAAGCGAACGAAGCGTTGGGCGAATGTACCCACGCTCAATGAACTGGGCTACGACACCGTGTCCGATTCACCTTTTGGCATTGGTGGCCCCAAGGGCATGGACCCTGCCATCACTCGCAAACTACAAGACACCTTCAAGAAAACATTGGAAGATCCACAGGTACTGGCCATATTTGATAAATTTGACCAATCAGTGATTTACATGGGCTCCGAGGAATACACCCAGTACGCCCGTGATAATTTCCAAAAAGAAAAAGCCATCATTGACAAGCTTGGATTGGCCAAGCCTGCTTGATCAGGGGCGAGGCATTTTGCAAGCGCTGGGAAGTTCTACCTCGTGCGCCTTGAACTGCTTAAGGACTTTGAAACCATAGCTCGAACCTTCCACATCAAACGGCACATCCGGTGTCCCTTGCTTGGCCATCACGCCGACCACCAAGGGCTGTTGAAATTGATGGTCTTGTGCACGCATTCTCCCTCGCTGACCTGCCAAGTTGACTTCCACTTTCTCCATTTGCAAAGCGACCGTCAGAGGGTCTGATTTGCCAGCTTTTTCAATCGACTGAACCAGCGCTTCAATCAACATGCGCATTCGCAGATGAACGTAGTCCTCACTGGGTTTGTCAAAGCGTTGTTTAAAGGCTTGGTAAAACTTGACACTCTCTGCGCCCGGTACATTCGGCATCCATTCCGCAACTGCCAAAACGTTACCAATGCCCGCCTCACCAATAGCGGCCGGCGCACCTAAAGCATTGCCGTAGAAAGTGTAGAACTTGCCCTCAAATCCTACATCCTTGGCTGCCTTGACCAAAAGTGTCAGGTCATTGCCCCAATTGCCCGTGATCACCGCTTGCGCACCAGATGTTTTGATTTTGGCAGCGTAGGGCAAAAAATCTTTGATGCGACCCATTGGATGCAATTCATCTCCGACCACTTTGATGTCGGGGCGAAGTGCACTCAGTTGTTGCTTTGCCTCACGCAACACCGCTTGTCCAAAACTGTAATCTTGACCAATCAAGTAAACCGACTTCAACGGAACGTCTTGCTTGAGGACTTGCATCAATGCGGTCATGCGCATGTCGGCATGAGCATCAAATCTGAAATGCCAAAAATTGCATTTCTCTTGGGTCAATGCAGGATCAACTGCTGAGTAGTTTAAAAAAAGTACGCGCTTTTGCGGTTCACGCTCATTGTGTTTTTGAATCGCGTCTATCAACACAGCTGCATTGGCCGATGAGTTGCCCTGCAAAATGTACTGCGCACCAGCATCGATGGCCGCTCTCAATGACGTCAACGCCTCTTCACTTTGACTTTTGCTGTCGTATCGTTGCAAGACCAAGGGGCGCTTGCCCTCTGTCGTGACCACCCCACCCCGCGCATTGACAGCTTCAATACCCCAAATTAAATTTCGCATCACTGCCTCGCCGGTGTTAGCAAAGGGGCCACTCAAGCCTTCAATCAAGGCAAGTTGAATGGGCCCAGACTGGGCTTGTACTGTGTTGGTCAAAATAAGAATCACGCACACAGCAATGCGAACAAAATGAAGAGGGAAATTCAACAAAACAAAACCTCAAAAAATTCAAGGATTCAAGGATTCAATGTGAGAAAGTGGCCAGCGTGGTTTCACGTCAAACCCATAATGAAACTGTGCTTCTTGTCGACCTGATTGCACACGCATTGCGGCTGCCATGGCGATCATCGCGCCATTGTCAGTGCACAAATGAAGCTCAGGATAATGCACACGGATTCCCACTTTTTCGCAGGCTTGATTCAGTCGCAATCGCAAAGAACGATTGGCGCCGACGCCACCCGCCACGACCAAACGGCGCATGCCTATTGCCTTCAAAGCAGCCATCGATTTTTTCACCAACACCTCCACAATCGCAGCTTCAGTCGATGCCGCCAAATCTGCTTTGTGAGTCGTGCTGGTGTCGTGCAGGGCTGCGCCCAATTTGGTGGCCTGCGTGAGCACAGAGGTTTTCAAACCTGCGAATGAAAAATCAAAATTGCCGCTGTGCATCAAGGGTCGAGGCAGCTTAAAGGCTTGCGGATCACCGCCTTCAGCACACTTCGACAAAGCAGGACCGCCTGGATAGCCCAAGCCCATGAGCTTGGCCGACTTGTCAAATGCTTCGCCCGCCGCGTCGTCAACCGTTTCCCCCAAAATCTCATAAGCGCCCACAGCTTCAACTCGCATGAGTTGGGTGTGACCCCCTGAAACCAGGAGAGCGACAAAAGGAAACTCTGGCGGGTCTTCACTTAGAAACGGCGACAGCAAGTGGCCTTCCAAATGGTGAACACCCAGCACCGGTTTTTGCAAGGCCGCACCAAGTGCACAAGCCACTCCGGCACCTACCAACAAAGCCCCCGCCAGCCCTGGTCCTCGGGTGTAAGCCACCACGTCCACTTTGTTCAATTCGATGTTGGCATTTTTCAAGACTTCTCGGGTCAGGGGAATGACACGCTTGATGTGATCGCGGCTGGCCAATTCAGGCACCACACCGCCGTAGGCTTGGTGCATGTCTATTTGGCTGAACAACGCATGTGCCAAAAGGCGTGGTGCGCCATGGGCTTGGGTTTGAACCAAAGCCACACCGGTTTCGTCACATGAAGACTCAATTCCAAGAAAAAGCATACTGCCTGAGTTTATGCGATGGTCTCCATTGAACATATAACAAAAGGTTATCAAAGCTTTGCGACAATGCGTCCATGGGTATAGGGCTGTATCTCAAAGAAATTGGTCGTGGCAAGGATGGCGCGCGATCGCTTACGCGTGAGCAAGCTGCTGACTTGTTAGGCCAAGTGCTGGACGCAAAAGTGACTGACCTTGAAATCGGTGCCTTTTGCTTGGCCATGCGCATCAAAGGCGAAACGCCCGAAGAAATGGCAGGTTTCTTAGATGCTGTTCACACACGTTTGAATGTCATGCCTCATTGTGATTTTAAGCCGACGGTTGTCATTCCTTGCTACAACGGCGCTCGAAAATTACCGGCTTTAGCCCCACTTTTGGCTTTGCTTTTATGCCAGCACGGTGTGCGTGTGTGTGTTCATGGTACCCCCACAGAAAACAGTCGAACCACCTCTTTTGAAGTGCTTGAAGCCCTTGGACACAAAGCCCTGGCGCACATCGACCAAGCACAGGCAGGTTTGAACATCGTACCGACCGAGGTTTTGAGCACCGCTTTGAAAAAGCTGCTCGATGTTCGCCGCGTGGTCAATCTGCGCAACCCCGCACACAGCTTGGTCAAGCTCATGAACCCTTGCCAAGGCTCGGCGCTCATAGTCAGCAGTTACACTCACCCCGAATATGCGGTCTCCATGGCTCAGACTTTCAAATTAACAGGAGCCTCTGCTTTTTTGCTGAGAGGCACTGAAGGAGAACCGGTTGCCGACGCGCGGCGCGCGCCGCAAATGGATTTCTTTCATGTTGGTGGCATGCAAACCGTTCAAGCCGCGCAAGCTGGTGCGCTTCAAAGCATTCCGGATTTACCAAGTCCTAACGCGGTTGAGACTGCCTCTTACATTGAAGACGTTTTAAAGAAAAAACGAGAAGTGCCCGCGCCCATCGCCCTTCAAATTCAACATATTTTGCAGGCCTTGAAATCCTTATGAGCCACAATGATTCGCCCTTTACCAAACCATCAGCTTCCTCCCTAGGCAGCTGTACGTTGGTTGGCGCAGGACCTGGCGATCCTGAATTGCTCACCCTCAAAGCCGTCAAAGCCATTCAAGCCGCTACCGTTTTGTTCGTCGATGACTTGGTCAACGATGAAGTTTTAATCCATGCATCACCCTCTGCTCGCATTGTTCATGTGGGCAAACGCGGCGGCTGCAAAAGCACGCCGCAAGCCTTCATTGAAAAGCTCATGATCCATGCCGTGAATGAAGGTGAAACTGTGGTGCGCCTCAAGGGAGGTGATCCCTTTATTTTTGGCCGCGGCGGCGAAGAAGTTGAGCACCTTCGCGAAGTGGGCATTGAAGTGACTGTCATCAATGGCATCACCTCTGGTTTAGCC